>Ga0307935_1000064_pt1 | contig 50501 bp, 64 predicted proteins | sample OrgLakmetageno92_FD_201827 | JGI IMG/M metagenome (GOLD analysis project Ga0307935, IMG submission 201827) | Saline water microbial communities from Organic Lake, Antarctica - #92 | ecosystem: Environmental > Aquatic > Non-marine Saline and Alkaline > Saline | place: Antarctica: Organic Lake...
TCCCACCCCATAAAAAGAGGGAGCAGATCAGCCCGAAGCTCGGGATTTTCGTAGGCGAGTTTGATGAGGCTGGCTCTTAGTTTCCGGTCTGACATGATTTTTTCCTTAGGTCTTTAGACATTGATCGATCTTCCTTAGAAGCTGAGAGGGGTTTTAAGGCCGAGTTGATTAGCCGCTTTCGCGAGTTGGTTTCGGATGTCGTCGGGACGACGTGTGTGCCCCCCGACAACGTTCATAAGGCGATGCAGGGCCTCTAGGGTTCCTCTATCAACACTGATACGCTCCCGAAGCTCATCGTAGACGTCCATAAGCAGTCGCCGGTTCCCTTCGTCCAGTTTGTAAGCCGCATCCATGACGTCGGCGCTAGGCATAACCATGTCCGCTAGGTCACTACCAGAGGATTTCTTGACCTTCTTTTTGCACTTGACGCAATAGGAGGTTTGCTCCAGTACCTTCGAGTCGCACTTCGGGCACTTGAAAGTGGAGTTGTCTCCGCCCTCTTTGATAAGGGGAAGCAGATCAGCCCGAAGCTCGGGATTTTCGTAGGCGAGTTTGATGAGGCTGGCTCTTAGCTTTCTGTCTGACATTTTTTAAAACCATTTAGGTAAAAAGGGTTGTTGGTAACAATCACGCTCATCACAAAAGGATTACCGAAAACGATTACCGACCGCGTCGGTGAGCTTGCGGGTGTTCTTCCGCAGTGCTGGATTATCTAGAAGAACGTCTCGGGCGGTGTCCATAAGGTCTGCAACCTGCCGACCTTTGAGGTCAAATTCTTTAATAAGCTGGGCGGTGTCCATGACCTTGCCCGGCTGTTTGAGCATATCCACGAACGCAGACGCATCTCTCTCATCCATCTCCAGAGCTATCTGACGTAGGACCGCCATCTGAGCGTCGTCGAGGAAGTGTAAGCGGTTGTAGAGAGGAAGGCCCACATCCATCATATCAAACAGGAAGACGACCTTAGCATTGCCCCTAGCCCAATTTGCAAGCGTGGCCCGGAAAGCTTTGTCTTGTTCCAGAAGGTCCGAAATCTCGGCCAGAAGGCCAAGGTCACCTAGCACTTTGAGCACTTTCTTAGACTGGCTCATCTCCAAGATGTCATTAACCAAAATGTCAGCGATAGCGTTCTGAGGAGCTTTCTTGATTTTACGGGCGTTGCGGCGGATAGCCTGCGCCACTTCGGGATGAATCTTGAAGCCGTACTTGACCAAGAATTTCACAGCCCGAAGCATACGGGTAGGGTCGTCACTAAATGTCTTATCAGGGTTCGAGGGGCACTTCATAACACCCTCCTCTAAATCCCGGAGACCACAGCCAGTGAGGTCGATAATCTCAGCCTTATCTGGCCCTTGTGCTAGTTCCGATAACTGCCAGAGTAGCGTATTAAAAGTAAACTCACGTCGACCTATGTCCTCTTCTATCGTGGACGGCTCAACCATGTGGGGTTTGTACCCCTTGCCGCCCTCTCCCCCATAAGACTCTTTGCGTGCGTTCGCTATCTCAATGACCTCCCCCTGCAATTCTTCCCCATCAACAACCCACGACTCATTTACGGCTAAGATGGCCACCCCGTATTGGTTGGTCTTTAGAGAGGTTTTAGCAGGAATAGCCTGTTGAAGCTTCTTAGCAAACCAATCAGAATCCTTACCTCTAAGGGCCACAGAATCAATGACAACATCGATGTCTTTGATAGGTCGGTCGATGACGAAGTTTCGGACTGCGCCGCCTACCACGTAGACGTGCTCCCCAACGCCGAGGCGTTTTGATTCTTTAGCTAGAAAGCGCATCAGCGCAATAGATTGGTCGTGTTTTGTCTCAGCACTCACGTGACGTGCCTCTCGGTAATGGAGTGCACCATCTTGGTACGACAGATACCCCATAGAAGCAAGGCTCTCTAGAACCTGACCCATAAGCTCGGGTTCCTCTTCCATTGCATCCACGAGGCTGTCGTAGTCTTGGAGTGCCGCTGATGCAACACGCTGACCCCACCTTCCTGTTCCCGCCAAGCGGATGAGGTGCTGATAAGCAACCTTTTGACTTAGATCAGTCATCCTCATCCCCTTTTTTACGCAGGGCTGCTAGAGCGTTTGCGGCGTCGTCAAAGCTGGAGCCTTTACTTGATTCTGACGACACACCCACACCCTTGCTGGTTTTCGCCCGCCCTGTCCTAATCTTTGACGGGATAAAGGCCGGAGCATCCCCATCAACTGCATCCGAAGATTTAGAAGGCGTAGTATGGGGATTTTTTGGCGGAGGCGAGGCTGCTACATGCGCGGGCCGCTCCATGTATTCCGAAAACTGGTCCCCAAACTTCTCTTGCTGATTGATGAGTTGATTGATGGCACCCATCAGGTCGGAGTTCATCTTACGCAATTTCTCATTCTCTTCCAGAGACTTCTCTAACAGGGCTTCACTCTTGGCGAAGCTGCCTTCTCCCAGCCCCTCACCCTCTTCTGGGATGTCAGGCAGGTCATCGGTAAGAGGTGCTTTAGTCGTGTGCTTAGGCTTAGGCTGCACCCTCTTCACACGGCGCTTAGGGGGAGTCACAGGCGAGGCTTCCGTGCCTGTGATCACCTTGACCTTCTCCACTTGCTTTTGCTGGATAGCATGGTTCAAGTCACGGGACCACGCTGCCCGGCCAGCCTCTATGGTTATCGACTGTTGGTACGGTACCGTGATGCCTAAGTCTCGAATGGTATGACCCCCAATCACCTTACCCATAATGACGATGAACTTGTTCATTTACCACCCATCAGTCGTTTCTTAACTTCGTCCTTTATCTGGCCCGAAATCTTTTCCTTGACCTTATCTCTGGCCTTTTCGATACCACGCTCTAAGAAATGCTTGCCTTTGAAACCGGGGTGCTGCCACTTGCCTTCCTGCATAGACTTCGGCGTGGCGTTACGAAAGACTAGCTCGCCATTGTCCTTTACAATAGGGATAGGACGGTTAGCCTTCGTCAAATGGGTCATCTGGTAAGCCTTAACGCCCGAGTTGAGGTACTTCGCTGCGGGGTGATCTGACTCAATAACGAGGGTGGACTTACCTATAACCTTGAACGAAAAAGAGTTGAGCAGTTCTGTCGGCTGGCCCTTAAAAGACATACGCCGTATCTCTTTCTGGATCTCCATGATAGCTTCTCGGCCTACCTCTTCCAAGAGTTTCGTACGGTCATGCTGATCTTCTAGGGGGGTGTTCTTGGCTATAGGCTTACCGTAAACGCCCTTAAGTCTGAATTTATTAGCCATGCTTGCCTCCTATCTGCTTTGCAATCTCTTTCCGAAGTGCTGAGATATCTGCAACACTACCCACGACCACGGTGCCCTGCCTCTGGTCTTTGATGAACATACGGTACAGAGGTACCGAATCACGTGACGCCCGTATGTTAAGACGGCTGGTAATTCTCTTTTCGGTACTTCGATTCAATGTCATATCCATCACATCCTAGTTGCGTGAGCACTGAAAGTGGCCCCCGACTTCGACCAACACGGGGTCTTTCCAGTTGTGTGTCTCCAGACCGTCACTTACCGTCGTAATGACCTTAACCCCGTAGTCCCTAAAGGGTGCTAGGGCGGTGGTGATAGCTGAAAGGTAATCCATAAAGGAGCGGTATCCTACATCCACAAAAATGACATCGGGACTGCGACCTCTCAGAAAATCAAGCATCTTCAAAGACACAAAATTGCGCAGGTTCCTTGTGTGGAGAAAGTTGGCGCGGTCTGAAATCACGACACACTCGGTGTCCGGGTGCTGCTCAATGTACCGCTTGATAGCGGTAGAGTGCCCCGACCTCCTACCAAAAGATATATTCAAGAACCCGTGTGCGGAATGCAACACGTCGCGGGCGCTGTGGACAGGATAATCCCCCACATAAGCCTTAAAGCACGCAACCATCAAGTCCGTGGCATATGTGTTGGGGTGCCACAAAAACTTACCCACGAGTCCCTTCTGTATGATCACTTCACAAGACCCATCTCGTCGGCAGTCTCCATGACAGCACGATGGAGGTAAGGGTACACGTCGTCATCCTTGAGGTCCATATCCACACCCGCCTCTTCCAAAGCCTTGTCCAGCTTCTTCTTAGCCGTGTCAAAGAATTCTTTCTTGGCGTCTGAGACTCCGAGTTGCTGTGTGAGCATTTCGCCCATCATCTTCTCGACGTCGCCTTTAGCCTTGTACGAAAGCCTCTGCCCGAAAGCACGAAAGGCCACCATTTTTGCTACTCGCTTCTTGTTCATTGTATTCTCCTGTGGGGCGGGCGATTACTGTCCGCCTCCGCTTATGTTCTCCCAAACGGGAGTACGTCCTTGCTCTTCAATGTCGTTCGACACTGCTGAGTCATCTGTGATTTGAGGGTACCGAACTTCATCTTTCTCATCATCCCAATCAATAGTACGGGTCTCTGGGAAAGCCAGAGCATCCGTACCCGTCACAGGCACATCGTAGCGAATGTCCCTCTTATCGAGGATGTCCACATTGAAGTGTTGCTGTAAGACATTTCCTCGGTTGGTCGGCATACGCACCGAACCAATCGAATAGCGGTCACCGTTCATTTTAACCATGAAGTCTCTCTGTGAGAGCAATGGCTGGGGTCCAGTCCAGACATCGTAGACCATCTCTTCTACCCTACCTCTTTCGGTCTGACGGATAATGCGCTCGGCGTCGGGCGGAGCCATTAGAATATTGTAAGGGCCTTCGTAGCCACCACGGATTCCAGTACCGAAACACGAACCACAATCATTACGGGGGTGAGGGTCATCTGGACGCTTACACTTACATGTAACACCCCGGTACTTGTGAAGAAAAACCTTCACCCGCTCTCCACCTTGATCCAATATCCACCTGTTACGGCGGATAGCCTCACGCCATATGTAGTCTAGGTTCTCCATCTGCTGGATATGGCGAGATTCTGTCCACTCCATTGGAGTCTCTTTGAGCACACCATCCCACTTATCGTAAGCCACGGTTGTGACCCGGTAAAATGTGCGCTTGTACAGGTCATTCTCGATGAGGTTGGCATTGTACCGGTAGGAGCACGTAACCACTGAGTTTGGACCCGGCAATGCAGGGTCTATGCGCTCATTGGTTGCAGTATCATACTGGTAGGCCGTTTGAAGCTCTACCTCACCTGTCTCCCCATAGACACGAGCGGGATTGATCTCCACTCCGTCTATGAAGACTTGTACGTCAGCCGAACTGTTTGCCACAACGTCAGGATTGTCTGGGGTCGTGATGGGGTAGTTCCGAACTCGGAAGATCCACCGGCCCTGTTCATCACCTTGTGCGACGAAGCGAGCACTAACGTCCTCTTGGACCACCGCTTCACTGGTCGTCTCGTCACGGTAAAAGGTAGCACCTAATGGATTCGTATTGAGTCGGGTGAAAGGGCCAAACTCTGAGTCGAAAGAGCGGTAGACATTGACTCCGAGGATGTCGAAGCCAGTGTTGTTCGGCAACAAGGCCGGGTCTGTCCAGTGGATATCCACGCCCGTAAAGGTACTGGAAAAAGCCCATTGGACATTCGTGTTCAACGGCGGAAGGGGGTGCGTCGGGTTCTGACGCTCCTTTGTCGTTGTCTTTCTATCACGAGGTCCAGCAGCCATGCCTCACCGTCCTAGCAGAAGCCCCCTACGAAAAATGCGGGGCACAAGGTATCTCTACCGTACCCCGCATATAAGCGGATAACCGTTTCAGGTTAGGCTCAGGTCATTGCATTCTGCTTTAAGTGCTCTGCAATACGCATAAGGAATACCTCTGCCTCTTCATCTTCGGCGCGCATCCAACCGAGGATCACGGCCCCTAACTCGAATACTAGTTCTTTGGGGAGGCGCTTAATGAGGTGGTTCTGTATCTCGGGGTCAACGGGCCACTCGTAAGGGTAAACGTTCCCTTCAACCTCTTCCTCCATCAAGAGGATACGATCTCTTAGCAGGTCAGACATGAATTGATACGGGTCTACGAACCGGTCGTAACTCTGGCGAAGCCTCTTCTGGTGGAACTTAGGGAGAGGCAAGTAGTAGAATTCAAACTCTGAATGTGATGGGGAACAGTAACGGTAAAGGGAATTGGGCTGAGTCCACATAGGCCCCTCGTTGGCTAAGTGTTGAACGAAATGCTACCTACAAGGGGGATAAACAGATTACCCGAACGGCCTCGCTAGATCACCGTAACAGGACCCGTCTTATAAGGGTTTGGGCGCGTTTACTTGGCTTGGATGTCAGGAATCCCGCACAACGACCATGCTCGTAAGGAGGCTCAGTACCTTGGAACTCATACTGGTCGGAAGTCATATCCAAAATCTCACCATCCCGTACTAGCCACCAATGTACGACGCCCTTCTTGACAGGGCTTCCAACCAGACGACGTTCCGCCTAGTAAGTGCCACGCCGCTTCTGACGCCACATAACAATGGCCATAGAGGGGAATGTTTGAGCCTCGGAATTTGGGCTTTAAGAGATCATCGGTCAAGGATGACCGAATGGCTAAACGCAATGCTATCATGAGGACACCGTAGCCTTTAAGAGGCCCGTAATCAAGTCCTCAGATTCCGATGAATTTTCGAGGGGTCAGGACGCCCTTACCGGTAACAGGACCAAACGCACTGCGCACGCCCAAGCCGTACCTGCTCTGTCGGAGACCTCTCATAATCTTCACGGTACGAGTCTTATTCTCCATGAACTTGTCGAAGCGGCCCTCTGCATTCTGCTTGATGGACTCGTACTTCGAGGACTTCTCAATGGACAAAGACACACCCCCAATGGAGTAGTCAAACTCATCTGCTATCCAGTTCAAACTCAGCGCAATGCAAGCGTGAACCATAGCACCTGTCATGACCCACGGAATCCAGTCCCGCTTTGCTCTCACCAGATCATCAATAGATCGGAAATGAGTTTCAGGTGGGGAGGCGTTAATCGAGAAGACAGCCTGCTCCATATACTCAATGAGTTCGATGTCCTCCCAGATGTACGCAAACACCCTGTTGAACTCGTTGATTGTCCCTGACGACGTTGGAGGCCGGAAATGGTAGTTTCGGTCGGGATTGTTGTCTCTCAGGAGACGGCGAAGCCTCGCAATCATGTCCGCTTGTATGGTGGTGTACAACTGAGCTTGGAACTGTAAGGCATCCACAATCTCAAACTCCTCCATGACCGTTACTTGCGGTGACGAAGAAGTCTCTTGGATTGTCCACCGAATACGGTAGAGGCCGTAAGCGGCATTCTCTGGGACTTGGAAGTGTGCATAGTACGAACCAAGTTCGATGCGCACAGGGTCACGCTGAGAAGGTCCGATAAGGACTTCCGTGCCTGTGGTCACATCGAAAAGGGCGTACTTGATGTAGAAGGGGTCAATCGGAGCATTGCCAGAATCTACCACTTCGATGGAGAGGTCATCGGGGCAGGTGATGTATCCTCTCTCGTACTGTTCTGGCATGACGGCTCCAGCTTGGGGTTACATGTGGCAGAGACGCTTTAGGTTGCGAATCTCATTGGCGTGGGACAGGGCCGAAACCTGAGCAGTACCTGCGAAGTAGCTATCTCGCATCTCCCGCATGTTATCTATTTCGGCGAAAATGAAATAGGTCTTACGGCCTACTTTAGCCGAACCCTTAAACTCTACACCTGAGCTTTTGAGGTACGCAGCGAAATATAGGTCGCTGGTCCTAAAATCCTTCTCAACGCTTTCCATTCTACTCACTTGACTCAAGCAACATTAACGCGGGAACATCTTAGCACTCTGCTCTGTTGCGTAATCGTCAGGCTCACCATGCTCACGAACCCACTTAGCTTCCTCATCGGTGAGCTTACCAAGTTGCTTCATGGAGATGTCCTCAAGTGACTTGACAACATCTTCAATCATCTTGATCATTTTCTCGGCACCCTTCTTACCGGGGCCGTCAGAGTAAGAGGCGGCATGGTCATATTCCCGTGCCACATCCTTTAGCTCGCGCTCCATGTCATGTACTGTGTTCCAGTACTTATGCAGAACCCCCATAACAGGTCCCTGAGCACGAGCTTGCTTCATAGCAGCCAGTACAGGGCGGATATGCGGGCGAAGCTCCGGGTGTTCGGTACCGAGCTTGATAAGTTGCTGTGCTGTCTTGTTCATGGGTTTTCCTTACGCTTAGAGTGACCGGCGAGCAGCGCCTTGAAGCTTAGAGATTTCCTTATCGGAATCCTTTACAAGCTTTCGGGCCTTTCGGAGGTTTTCTTCTGCCACCATTAGTGCATCGTACAAAGCTGTGGTGGCGCGCAAAGACCCTCTAGGAGCAATATCCATCCACCGTTCTCGGATACTAACAATCTCATCCACAGCTTCGACCACTTCATCGAGGGCTGTGTTGACGGGAATCTCCACCTCACGGCTAGAGGTCTTCATAGCAGCCAGTACAGGGCGGATATGCGGGCGAAGCTCCGGGTGTTCGGTACCGAGCTTAATAAGTTGCTGTGCTGTCTTGTTCATGGGTTTTCCTCACTTTTGGATGGGTACTAAAAGGGTCACGTTGTCTTGTACCTTAATATCAAAGTCTCTTCCAAGAGCCTTACCGAGGGAGCGCCAAAGATTATCCACGTTGTAATTAGGATGATCTCTAATGTAGACCTGCCATGCTTTGTTGCTACCGTGGTACATCATGCCCTTGTCAGCACGAACTCCCGCATAGCTGCTCCAATCATTACCGATGATAGCCTTGAGAGCCGATTCAATGTCTTTACCCACTTTCGGGTCAGGTGGCTCTAGGTTGTAAGGGTCGTTCTCATCTTGGTACATGTGCATCTCTACAATGTACTTGATGTCTTGCTTTCCAAACGACTCAATCACGTCACGGTAACGCTCTTGAGCGTAATCCTTGATGGCCTTCTTGACGAGGGCCTCGGCCTCAGCGGTACTCCTCCACGGGCCGTAGTTAGTGGTGGCAAGCATCGCAATCTCATCTTCGTACTGTTCTGCATGATTCGAAAGATTGAAGTGGGTCTTTTTTGCCGTCTTAAGCATAGGCAAGATGTCCTTACGAAGCTCAGGCTTGGCGTGAGCTAGACGGATAAGTGCATCTCTGAGTTTTTGATCAGACATTAGTCCTCCGGTGTGTGACGTGACAAGAGATTAGAGCGTGAAGAGAGCCGTACCGTCTGCAACAAAGACCTTGATCCAACCAAGCTCATTGAGCTTGGCCAGAACGCCATCATTGAAGCTGAGAAGGAACTTGCCAGTCTCTACGAAATCGTAGGAGATGAGGGCTTGAATAGCCTCAGCTTCACCTGAGGTAGTTCCAGTGACGCCGGCAAGGGCATCTGCTTGTGTAATGATAGTGGCGACCGAAATGTTATCCGCACCAATGGTGTTGGCGATGAATGTAGCAAGTTCCGAGTCGAGGGCAGTTGCGCCCAGACCTTCGAGGTTAGCGGTCAACTCACCATCGTCATCGACGGGGTGGATATAACGCTCCTGTCCGGGAGGATTGATTGTATGCTCTCGAAGGCTCTGCTTCTTTGTGAGGTCCTGTAGAAGGACTTTACCAAAGGGTGAGCCTACTACGCTGATAAGTGCCATGTTATTTCTCCAATGAGAGTTCCGGGTCCAGAAGACCCATGCGTTCTAGCCTAGCCAGTTCTTCAAAAATGACTCCAACCTTGTCGAAGATGACTCCAACTTGGCCGAAAAAATCTGCCTGATTGTACAAGCGGTTTCGCTTAACCTTCTCCCACGCTACATCAATGTCATGCTGCAACCTTAGCAGCTTAGACGACGTGGGCAGGTCTTCAAGCGGCAACCCTTCTACTTCCGTTACAAGTGCTCCTACGACCTCCATAATCAGAGCCACCGTGTTCGTCTGTACGAGACGACGCGGTTGCCACAAGATGCCTCGAAAATCGAAGCTGTGGCGCTCCAGAGCATCCCGGAGCTTCTTGGCCTGAATATCTTCCATTCATCTTAAACGATAGTAGGTGCGTCAGTGACCGACTGCGTATTTGCAGTGACGGTAACAGAAGTGATGTCCTCAGTTCCGCCTGTAGCAAACCCGTGTGCGGCAGCGGTGACTTCAATTGAAGTAGCCGTTACCGTAACACCAGCATCCCCGTCTGCCACAGTCACCGTGGTAACTCCATCTGTAATCTCAATAGACGTTGTGTCTGGCGAGTAAGACAGAAGGTTGGTGCCCGTGATAGTGAGCAAACCGTCGTCGGTTGCGGAAGTAGCCGAAGTCGCCGTATCGTGCGTTGAAGCAGAAACCGTAGGTGCTGCTGTAGCACCCGCTGGAATCTCTACAACAGTCAAAAGCGTGTTGTCAGCAAGGCCCTTGATAACCCCTCTATCCTGAGACAAGAGAACCTTGTCCGTAGGGGCCAGATCAATGAAGCCCGGCTTGGTTTCATCTACCTCCACCAGACCATCACCGTTAAAGAAGGTGCGGTAGTAGGGCAGGTAAACCGGCTGTTTGTAATAGATACCGAAGGCTTCGTTGGGAAGCCCGGAATCAATGTCTGAAACCAGAAGCACACCTTGTGAGTTCTGGCTATGTACAAGTCGAATGAGCATTTAGAAGCCTCCGAAGCGTAAGTGAATCACCTAATCCTAGATATTAACACTTTATTGACTCAAAGACCGGGGTCGGGGGACAAGACGGCGTAAATCTCGACCGTCGTTGGCGAACCACTAGCCCTCAAAGCCTCCGAAGCGTGAGTGAATCACCTAATCCTAGATATTAACACTTTATTGACTCAAAGACCGGGGTCGGGGGACAAGACGGCGTAAATCTCGACCGTCGTTGGCGAACCACTAGCCCTCAAATTGAGGTACCCGGTCGAAAGACGGTTGTCCACAAAAACCCCTGATGCCGCCAATGACCATTCTGCCGAGCCGGTTCCAAAAGCGAAGAACAAGGGATTTCCGCCTGAGTTTTTGATCTCAATGGATACCGTTTGCCGGGGAAGTCGTAGCTCTAGAGAACTATCGAAGTCCGCAGCGACTGGAACCGTACCAGTGAGGATAAGAGGAGGCCTCTGGTCTGTGTATTGACGGGAAGCCATCACAATCTCAATAGGGCCATCGAATACCTCAGTGGCGTCAATAACAGGTGTCTCTTGGAAAAAGAGTACGTCGTTATCGTCCAGTGAGTAATCATTTGGATCGAACAAAAAACGTGTACGGTGGCGCAATTGATTAGCGTTCACCTGTGCCGCTACTTGCTCGGAAGACTTGCGGAACCGGTCTGATACTGCGCCCGTATTTGAGACTGCCTGCATGGTTGTAAAAGACCCATCCCAATTCGATGCGTTCTTAACGTTGTAAGAGGGGCGGACCTCACGGGCCGTGATCTGACCGTCGTCGTCGGTTGTCGACACCGAGTAATTGAAATTCTGGTTGTAGACGTCTACCGGGCTGTACCCGAACTGGTCGTAACGTAAGAGAATTTCATTAGCGGCAGCGCCCGCATAAGCCGTCACCGGCTCGGACGAGGCATTGATGTCAACGATAAGAGATGCAGCAAGGGCAGCGGAATCATCAATACCGGCTGAACTATCTGTAGCCGTGAAGACGGAGCTACCCAAAACCACCCTGTAGTCTCCGGTTGAAGACGTACCGTCCGTGACAGTTATCTTCAACCAGAAATGGTCCTCGATATGTGCGTCAATCAGGTTGTCGGAGCGTCGGTAGATGTACATCAGTCACCTCTCTTTTGGGCGCGTTCCTTATGGATCAAAGGCTCATAGGAGGCGACGTTTTTCCCGTCATCTCTAGCGGCATCACGAGCTTCTACCCACGTGTCTGCCTCTTCACCCTTGTAATTAGGCTTGAGGGTCGGTCTTATGTGGCTCTTTGCCTGCCGGTCGGACATATAGCTCGCTCGGCGCTTTCGATACTTCTTCTCACGGTAGTTTTTGTCCGCCCACGCATCACCTGCGAACGAGAAGATAACGCCTTTGGTGTTGAACTGATACTCAGCCGTACCCTCACACTTCGTACAAGGGACACCAGTAGCTTTCTTCTCCTCAAATGCAGACACCGCCACACTAACAGTTTGGACGGAACCACAGGACGTACACGCAAAGTCGTATTTCATGTCTTCCTCAACTCTAAAAACAGGGGGACAGGCGTACTGCCCTTACTTGGAGATTCGTAATAGCGCATTATCGAAACTTGGGCTTGTAGTCAAAGTAAATGCGCTTCGATTCCTGTAATGCTTTGTAAATGTGCTTGCACACGTAGTTGTTGTTATCAGGATCCCGTATAGACGGTACCGCCAACGTACCTCGGGGGTATTCCTCGGCATAGAGGTAATCCAAACGGTTCGCATGGTGCTCACAGCCGCCATACCGCCAGAAAGGACAAGAGCAGGACAGTAGCAAGTCAGCTTCCCAATAGTGGCGCTGGTTCTCCCCTTCCGCAGGTACGGCTTGTATTTTGACCGTATACGTCTTTGCCCCGCTCGTCGCATTATAGGTCAGGGTATTGAAGAGCTTATTGTGATCGCTCTGTGTGAGCCGAACCCCAGAAGCTCTCTCCACGATACCCTTATCTAGGTCTTGCAGAATGCCCTTGGCCTTTAACGCCTGCTTACTACGCCGTGCCCATACTTGGACCGGATGATAGCGAAGCATGTAAGAGGCGATAACCTCCTGTACGAGAGCGTCTTGAGTCATGGTACCATATCGTCCGTAACATTAGGACGTGCGAAGTCTGTCTTGAAGCCTGACCAATCTGTCTCAGCGGGCTTCGGAACATTCTTGTTCAAGCCTTCGTCCTCGTCCTTTAGAGCCGGAGGAGTTTCGTCGATATAGGTCGGGAAGCCCTGTTGCTCTTCAATGTCTGTACGAGGCATTAGCTTGGCCCTGAGAGCGTTCATAGCAGCAGTTGCCTTTGCACCACCCTGTAAAGCCTTGTCCAATTCCACTCGAACGGAAGGGTTGAGGTCGTCAGCGGCGCTGGTAAGGGCCATCTTTTCAATGACGTAGGACAAAACAGCCAACTGATCCTGCATCCCTTCCAAGTTGGCTTGGAAGAGGAAAATCATGTCGCCTGCTTCTTTGTAAATATGGTCTTTGTGCGTGGAATCTTCCACAAGGGAAAGGGCACGCTCCGTAAGGTCGTCCAGCTTGGAGTAGTGAATCCTAGCCTTTGCTACCGCCTCTTGAAGGTGGTCGCAAAGCAACCGGGATAGGTATTTCTTGGCGACCTTACGGTGCATGTGGTGTCCTCAATCATCCCAAATTGTAGTCTGGGAATGCCTTCGCAATGTGCTTCTTCATGGCTTCTGTCTCCACGGCATAGACCATGCTGACATATACCGGGTTGGTACTCTCTTCCAACGACTTGAGCTTGGTCTTCCAGTGTGTGCTGAAATCCCAATCGAAGTTAGGAACCACCTGCCGGGCAAATGCCAGACGGGATTCCTTGTCCGACACATCCAGAGAGTCCGAAGCCTCTTCTGACGATGACGATACCTTGACTGCCGTTCCCACTACCTCAGCTTCCTCACCATCCCACGTACCTTCGGGAAAGTCACTAGCCGTAGAAGCCTGCGTGGTGTCCGAAGCAGACTGAGAGAGACCTTCGTTTTCAAAGGTGATACCCTCACGAACTTGCTTTTTAGGCTTGTTCCCAGCAAGTTGCTTTTTCAATGCCGCGATCTCTCGCTCCATCTTGATGCGTTCCATGTCTGCGAAGTGGGCCGCCTTGCCTTGATCGCCGGACTCTTCCATCCGACGAATATCTGTCTGGCTGAGGGTGTCCACGCGGGTAGCTTCCATCTGCGAAGCCGAACCAGCCTTCGTTGCAAATCGAACGCCTTGTACTTCCTCGCCTTCCTGAGAAGAAACGACTTGGTTACTTCCCCGGTTACGGTGATTCCCATCACGGAAATCTTGAAGAGAGCTAACTTCTCGCTCTTCATCTGCCATCGTAGCGGTGGACGCTATCTGGTCTTCACCCTGAGGGGTCGGGGCACGCATCTTAATCCCAGCCGAAGTAGGCTTGAACTCGCTAGAACCGAGGCCCAACTCTTCTGGTGTAACCAGCCAACGGGCTTTGATTGCCGACTTAAGGCGGGGGAATTTGTATTCCTTACCCCCGATCTTAGCAGTCGTACCGTCATACTCGACGATCTCCCCTTTGCTGACGACAATGTTGGTTTCTTTGTCTTCACCGATGTTGAACTTCGTAGCTGCAATATACTCTGTAAACTGACTCATGTGATTTGACTCCTATAACTGGTCAAGGTGCTTTTGCGGTCACAGACCCGCGCGGTTACCCTAACCATTCTACAAAACGATTACCGAAAAGGTGGACCTCAGTCCTTGGTACCCATGTCCATCTTACCATCCCCAAAGGGCCGAACCAGTCGTCTGGCCTTTAGGAAGTCACCTTCAAGGTATTCAATCCAACCAAAAACGTCAGCTGGGTTTTCTAGCTTGGCTTCACTGAAGTCATCTTGGGTGAATTTAGTGTGCTGCATACCGATGGCGTTGATGAATCCCGCATTAAGGGTGATGGAAATCTGGTCCTCAAACTCACCCTCTTTCGGGACGATGCGCAGATCAACGTAGAAACGTGGAGCCAATGGCTCTGACGTATCCTTCTGGACGAGGTATTTAGCGACGACGTTATACTGAGCGCCCTCGCTGGACTCTAGTTTGGTCTCCTCAAAGTCCACCTTCCGCCCAATAGCTTGATAAAGGTAGGCCTCGTACTCACGACGCTTACCCCTTACGAGCTTTCTAATGCGCTCGGCGTCCTTCTGTAAGGCTTTGCGACGCTTGTTAGCATCACCTTTCGCCCCGAAGTCCGTTAAGAGGGCTTTGCGTACTGAGGTGCCCAGAGCTTTAGCCACAGGGTCAGTGCTGCCCGTCTTTAAGCGGAGGTAAGCTTGCAGGGAGATGTCATCGAAATCGGACATTCAAGCGACCCGTTGCTGTAGGAGGTAAATAGCTGTCTCATGGGCATTCGCTGCCGCCATAAGGAAGTCGTCCATACCAAGGGATAAGGTGCCACATTCATCTAAGAAGTCGTACGCTTCTTTGAAGATGATCTGAAGCTGCTTCTCAGCATAAAGGGACCGGGTAACGTAGCACGGATAGGTGTGTTCCCAATCAGACACGAAGCTCTCTATTCTAGAAGCTTGGTCAGAAGAGCTTACACAGTAGCTACCAAACATGGCTGTGATCTTCTCAGCCAGTGTGTCAATCTCAGCACCTACGGCTTCGTAAAGTCGCTGAAACAGAAGGTGATCCCCGTAGTAGGTTTCGCCCTTCACGTTCCAGTGGGCATTCTGGTGGATAACCTGTACGGCCCTAAGAAGGGCTAGTAGGTCAAGAAGGCAGTCTGATGTTTCATCTAGGTACATGGGTTCCTCTCTAGAGTAGGCGGGTATTTGTGGGTACCCGAATCACAAAAGGATTACCGTAGCCCCTTTAGATATTTATGACCTGCCCCTATACGTCTCTCTACATAGTCCAGAAGTGGTCCCCACTGAGACAAGCATCCTCGGACGGGTCCAGCAGTGCGAAGCGCCCCAATCAAAAGTAGAGGTGAGAGGTTTGGCCCGCACACTAGTAGTTCTCTCAGTAGCGCGTCACATGCGGTAAAGGCTTGGTCACCTAAGAGAGCGTGAAGAGGCGTGAAGACAACCTCCATCGCACGCTGGCTACGGCCTGTGGCTTCCAGCGTAACAGCCTCTTGGACACAATCCGTCATGACCTGATCCTGTAGTAGATACGAGACATATCCAACCCGGCTTTCTCTACCAGATGTAATTCGTCTTCCTGCCTCGGCTTTTCCAACTTGCGGCCCCACACGAGCATATCATTAGGGAGGCCGGTGCATACGTCCTGTAGCTGCCGGTTCCTCATAGCCCCCCAAAAGCTTTCTGAGGCACACATGGAGCCGTCTGTGGTAAGTCCCAAGAAGACCACTCTGTCCGCCCTTTTAAGAAGTGTGGGCCAGTCTAGTGGGTGGTTTATTGGCCACGACAAGAAAGCCACGGACATCTTTGGGCTTCCCAAATCAGCGAATAGAGATTGTCTCCATTCTATGGGCCTGCCGCATTTAGGGGGTGGAGACTTAGTGTCCACAGCCACTACCGAAGAAGCCCCTAGCACATATAACTGCGCTGCGAGATGTCCGTCGCCAGCACCTAAGTCCCAAACCCTCTGACCTCAACATATAAAGACAGTACGTCTGCCTGTTTATCACTCAGCCGACCAAACATGTTTGCCCTTTTTTGAGGCGCATTCTTATCCCCCTCAGAAAGGTAAGTCGGGATCGTTGAACTGGCGGTCTTCCGAAGGCTCGTTCACGGAAAGGACAGACTCTTGAAACTCAGCCTCAAAGTCACACTCATCGAAGGGTTCCCCTTCATCTGGCGGCGAGTAATTGGTAGGGCAAGAAGCTCTCTCAACTTGGTAAGTGTTCATGCGTGTTCCTCGTGGTTTGTGTGTCGTCTTCATAGGTATAGACCCCTAGTGGCATACGCTCTCAAAAACTTTTTCAAGTATCCCACTTCTCCGCAGTCCAATCATGGAACCGGTAGGCCCATTCTGTGCGAGTCACGAGAAGAGGGTGAGCTTTGCGTTGTGTATGAAATTCCAAAACAAGTCGTGCATAGAGTCTCCTAAAGAGTGGGATCACGGGTACTCTAGCGCCTCTGGGAGACTAAAGTCAAACCTTTCGGAAAATCAGAACAGGTTCGTGGTCTCTGGGGCTTAAGTTGGACAAGGGCATTTTAAGGGTGTGCAGGTGCTGAAACCCTGCCGAAATAGCAGCCTCTATGGTCATATCAACCAAAGGAGTTACGTTCCCTCTCCTATCCCGCAAGTCATTGATGTTCAGCGCGAAGGTGCCGCCAGCTACTAGGCTGCGATATGCCTCCCTGATTACAGGCTTCAAAAAGCTGTCTACCCACTCCGCCGCACTATCACCATACTTCTTCCAAGACTGCCCCTTCTTGTCCGAATACTTCTCCCGGTCAAAGTACGGTGGAGAGGTGAATACCAGAGAAACGTCATCAGGCACCTTAAAGGTCTCTGCCGGGTGACAATAAAGTTCTGCCTCAAGTCCTAAGTTGGAGGCAAGCTTCTGATTACCTTCCACCGTCTCAGGCTCGATGTCTGTACCGATGTAATGCACACCGGAAGCAAGGGCTGCGAGCATACGACCCCCATACCCTGCACACGGATCCCAGACTTTATCTCCCGGCTTTGCGTACGTCTGATAGATATACTTGGCGACTCCCGGCCTGAAAATAGTAGGGGTACGCACCTGATACTGTATTGCCTTCCTGACTCTGTAAGGGATAACCGGGTCGCCCCCTTTCAACTGTATCTGAATAGCCCTCCGCAAAAGCTTCGGATCAAACCACGCTTCGTAGGCTGACATCTGGTCACGATAGCGTGCCTTGAATCGGTTCGGGAAGTAGCTATCACATAAGCGTACCCCAAACAGCGTACGGGGCCTAATCTCAGACTCTTCTGTAAGGAAGACCTCTTTGTCTTCAAGCTTCTGAAAGCGTACCCCTACGTCGCTCAAGGGTTTCGGGAAGGGGAAAGGGGTCTTCACCAGTATCGAGTAGATCTCCTCTACCCATTGCCCCTGCTCCCCCTCAGGTAGATGCTTCCACAGAGAACTGTCATAGTTCTCAAGGGAAACTTTTGCGGCACGTCGTGAATACGAACTTCTGGGTCGGCCCATACGAGTAGGCGAACCTTCCTTATGTATCCTGCGGTGCACGGTAGACGATGACACGTCGTACAAGTCTGCAATAGCAGTGCAGGACATGCCGCCATCATAAAGCGTCCTAGCTGTGTCTGGAGTAAGCTCCCGACCTTTTTCGTAGGAGAGCTTTCTATCTGAAGGTTCGGGAATCTTGTAGGACATACAGTCGGGCACATACCCCCCAATCAACTCGAAGAACTGCATATCCTGACCGGGGAAGCAGATTGTCACAGTCCCGTCTGGGTTCTCTAGGATAGTAGGGCTAAAACCTAAATGACGTAAACCCTTGAGAGCATACCGCAAGCTTTGGTCGTCTAAACCAAACGTTATCTGGGGGTGGTGACCACTATGCAAGCTCCCGTCATCAAGGTACCATACCGCCAAGGAAAGAGGTGTAATACCCTTTGTTAGCACCTTAGGGAACTTTCGCACATGTGCAGGCGGGGGGTAGAACAGGTCGTAAAGGTGTCTTAGCTGCAAGCAGCTTTGTGTGGTCATCCCCCACCCTGTGTAGGTCTTAGACCCTACCACTTTGGATGTGGGGTAGATAGTGGATGTGAAAGGCTGTAGCACCTCCGCTTTCCACTCAAGGTATGGCTTCTGGTCTTCTGAATGGGTCTCGCAAAAACGAGCAGCTTCTTTACTTGTAGCACTCATCCACCCGTCCCCTAACAAAGAGCCAAATAAGACATGGTACTGCTCTTCTGTTACGTCAGGGAGACGGGCCGCAATTCTACCCGTTTTGTCCAAGGTAGGTATTCCCCATTTTTTTCGGAGTCTGCTTATCTTGGCTTGGTAAGTGCCGAGTCTCTGGGCTATCTCCGAGTCCGTTAATAAGTCAACCAAATACAGCTTCTCTACTTCATCCTTCGTAATGTCGCCCATCACTTTGTCCCATATTCAGAGGTTACCTACACTTGTAAACACACAGGCCGTACCTGCTATTCCGGCCCTGCGAAAATACGGAAAGAGCCTTTTCAAAATAGAAAATGACCTGTTTTGAGAGCTAAATCAGGGGTGTAGACAGGGCACAAAAAAATCCCCCACTCCCTAAGGAATGGGGGATTCCAGCCTCAGAATGAGGTTTTTAGCTTATCGCTGGACGACGAGACGAACCAAACCGCGAGGGTTGAATGCGCCAATTCCCAAGTTTTCGAAGACCGAGAATCCGATCGTACGAGCACGAGGGTTGTCCGCCGAAAGAACCGTCAGTTCGGTTCGGACCGGAATCCGACCGAACATTTCTGGTTCGCAGCACACGTAGACAAAGCCCGCTGGTACGAGACGGCTCAGGATGATCTGTGCGCCCCAAAGGGTAGCCTGAAGACCAGTCTTGAGGAGTGTCGCCTGCGACTCAATGTCGAGGATTTCACGACCGAACTTACGGATGTCGGCATAGTCCTTTGCGTTCATGTAGATACGAGCAACACGAAGGTCGTGCTTCTCAATCTCAGCGAACGCATCGGCCAGAACAGCGGAACTGATCGGGGCGACAACCTGAAGGTCGGGGTTGACCTGACCCGGAATCGAGTCAAATCCGTTCGTAGCAATCGAGTCGAGGACTGCGAAGACACGTTCGTCTTCTGCGGCCTGAATCTGAGCTTTTGCAAGCTGCTGTGAACGCTCAATGAGGTCGAACCGTCGTTCCTTGATCTGTGTGATCGGGATCTCAGGGTTCGATGCAATCTCAAAGAGAGGGAAAATGACACGACGAGGCTTGGTGACGGCGAGAATGTTCTCACCTTCTTCACCTACGACGTAAGCAGTTACGTCGGGGTCCTTGTCGTAAATTGGAAGTGCGCCGTCAGGCAACTGCTCCACGAGGAACGTACGACGTCCCACTGAGGAGTAGTCACGACGACTACGAAGCGGCTGGATCATCGATGCAGCAAGCCGAGCACGCCCTGCGGCGGTCTTGATGTGCCTACTGATGATTTCCTGCTTGGCCGCGTTGTCAAGCTGTGTGTTGTCAGACATGTGTCTGCCTCCTATGCTTAGATGCGCTGGTCGTAAACCAGTTCCGCGTGAACTGAATCCGGCACGATCTTAACGACACCGATGACGGTTGCGTCTGCAACCGCAGTACCGGGACCTGCTGCAACTTCAGCAAGGTCGGCAGTCTCATCAACTGCTCCAAGTGCAGAAGCAGCCGTCGTAAGATAACCGTTAACCGAAGCGTACAGGTTCATACCGACACCGTAGAACAGGTCATCGCCTGCGGTTCCGGTACCAGCACCAGCAAGTACCTGCGTCTCATAAAGACGAGTTCCGTAGGTGCCTTGCCCCGAGAGGTAAGGTGCCTGACCAGAAGCAGGTGCTGGGGTATTCTCGTAAGCGTTGCCATCTGCATCATTGATGAAGATACCAAGAGGCTTAAGGAGACCCGCCGAAGGTGCCGCAGCGGTCGGTCCACCAACCCAGCCGTTACCGGCGTCAGGGCGGGTGAATGCTACGGAACCACCGAGAACACCACGCTTGGGTGCGGTCGGGAGTGTTGAAGAAACTGCGGTTGTGATCACAGGCGGGTTGGTTTGTGTGAAACCATCCGTTGTGAGCTTTGCCGCAAACGAATTGCGAATCCCCACATACAAGATGCGAAGGGAACTGCTGCTTTCGGTGAAATCACCGCTAGCCTGTCCGGGAAGAGCCATTTTAAGCCTCCTAGCGTTTGTTTGATTGCTACTACGAACGTCATATCAGTGAAAGCGGACGCCGTACCAAGGATGCTCTTACGAGCTAAATACCTTGGATACGTCGGGGGCCGACTCCCACAGCTTCGACAGTGGATTACCACCGTCGCCCGTAGAAGAGGACTCTTTCACCCGCCCAAGTGTTGAAACACCTTTTCTCGAAGCTGTTCTAGCCTTCGGAGAAGCATTCCGATTCATGATGTCCTGAAGGACAGCATCGTCTTCATGCAAAAGTGCTTCGGAATCGAGATTGTCTAGCGACGGATCAAGGTCGATATCGAGTTCGGCAGTTGCACCGTCCTCAGCGCCCATTTCATCGAGCATCATATCGAGATCGTCTTCCATCATCATGTCTTCGTCATGGTCCATCATGTGATCCATCATGTCGTCATGGTTCATCATGTGATCCATCATGTCGTCATGGTTCATCATGTGGTCCATTGCATGGTCCATCATAGGCTCCATGTCGTCCATCATGTAGTCCATGCCGCTCTTCTTACCGAAGAGCTTGCTGAGTTCTTCTGCGACCATCTGGCGCATTGCAGCTTCTTTCTTCTCTTCCTTCTCGTCTTCCTCTTCCTTCTCGTCTTCTTCCTTCTCGTCTTCGTCTTCGCCCTTCTCTTCTGCAAGCATTCGACGGAGCATTTGGTCAGGGGTCAAAGACGACTCTTTGTCGCTCTTCTCTTCCTTCTCTTCTTCGCCCTTCTCTTCCTTCTCTTCTTCGCCCTTCTCTTCCTTCTCTCCGTCTTCGGCAAGGCGGATTGCAGTGGCAATCACAGCGTCGTCGGGAAGCGGCATGAAGTCGAGAGCTTGTTCAGCAATCACGTCTTCGCTTGCCAGAGGGAAAAGGCGTTGTGCGATGTGTACGCAGTGCAGAGCCTTCTTTTCAAAGTGGCGCTGCATTTTAGCGAGTCGAACTTCGGCCATACGCTCATTGTCGTAGGGGCCATCGCTGTTCCACGAATCGACATCTTTGTGATTCAGGGACGAGGGCATCATAGCCGGGAGTCCAACTTCGTTACGATCAGTTCCGTCGAGTCGAGATAGGTCGCTAACAGGCTCTTCCGCCCATGCAGCAGGATCACCGACCATGTAGTCCTCTACGGGTACATGGGTGCGCTCCTGATTCATAGAATACGGGTCTGCTTGCTTACGACGTGCTTGACGACGGTTTTTCCAAGAGAGTCTTTGTCTACTCATTGGGTGAACCTCCAATTAGAACTTGTGTGTATACGGTACCGTTACACCCCACCCTATGAGTGAGGTTACAATGACGGTGTGTATAAGTAGAAAACCGGAAAAAACTTCAAAAAGTGCGAGTATACCTACCCAACGCGCATCGAGACTACCTTCATCGAGCGTTAACACCTCCGATCTTGGTCATCGGACGACTTCGTATCGTTGTTCATCGGGGTCCCAGACTAACCAAGACGAACGCAGGCATCGGTGTATCGTTCGGAGCGTATGGCCGAGGCGGTGTTCTTTATTACCCGTTTGAGGTCTTCCAATTTTTCGATCATGCGAGATGAGAAGTGGGCGGATTCGGACATCAACATCTCCAATCGTTCCATTTCGTCTGGTGGACCAAGATTGGCAAGGATAGGTCGTATGTGACCTCGAAGTTCGGGGTTCGTAGACCCGAGCCGGATGAGTTTGTTTTTCAAGTCATACATCGCTTTTTTCTTCGCCTGCATCAGCTTCGCCTGCATCAGCTTCGCCTGCATCAGCTTCGCCTGCATCAGCTTCTTCTACGGCCTTCGCCTTTTCTTCTACCTTTTCGTCAGCACAAATCTTGGCCTTGACATCTTCGTCAACGACCATCTCCGCGACATCGTAAGGGAGTGTCATCATACCTGTGAGGAGAGCAACAAGGGTTGCGACCGCACCGGCGACAGCGGCTTTCCAATTGTTTCCGAGCAATTCTTTGATTTTGTCTAGCATATCGTTCCTTTTGGTCTAACAGTTAGTTGAGCAGTTTAGCTCGATTGATGAGTTCTTTCGCTTCCGCTGCGGTAAGGCGTCTGCCTGCAACCCTCATACACATACGCAGGAAGTCTCTGTAAGAGCCGTACCTGTGCGTCCCCCCTACTTTTGAAAGGCAGCGGTAGAAATCAGGGGAGTACGTCTCCGACTTACCGTCCCTGTCATACAGGTACATAGCAGTCACTATCTCCGAGTTGGAGAATCGTTTCTTGTGGCGGCGGAAGACCTGCGGCTTAGTGATAGCCGTGAGAATCTTCCACGTATTCTGTGTACGGGGTCCAAGCTCATGGGCATACCTAGAAGCAAACTGCCAGTATGCCTTCTTGTGCGAATGATGGATGGTGTCATTAGGAGCACTCTCCGCTTCCGGCATGTCTTTTGGCTCAGGTTCAGGCTCCTCCATCTCTTTCTTCAATTCGTCGAGTAGCTGGGACTTAGCCTTGTCTTTGAGCTTTTCCATGACCTCATCAATCATGCCCTTATCGGGTTCCGGCGCTTTATCCTCCTCTTCATCGTCGAACCCGCCGCCGCCAAATCCAAGGCGGAGATCGCGGCGAACTTCACGAGTGATCTGAGCAGATGCCGTCTTGATGAAATCAGTCCAGTCAGATGAACGACCCGATGCCTCAATATGGGCATCATGGATGAGGCCCTGTAGGGCATCATGCTCATATGGGGTTGGGGTCTTAGTCTCAGGACCGCCCATATGAAGGATGTTCCGCATAACGGCACCCTTGAAGGCTGGGTTCGCAACCCAAGAGGCTTCAATGAACTTAACCGACTCTGGGTCTGTGTGGTGACCGCAAAGCTCGGCCACGACCCGAATCTTGCCATTTGGCCCTACAAACTTATTGCCCTTCTCATACTTGACGTGACGGCAAAGGTCTGGCTCATCAATGGCCTTGTTGCCACACTTCGTGCAGATAGAGAACGAAATCGTGCACCCCATAGAAAGGGTGTTGAGTTCGTCTGATTCAATTTTAGCGACTAGATCTTTGTGCTTTCTGTCGGTCGCTACAAGAATGTCGACGTAGACTGTATCGCCCAGATCACGAGCAACAGCATCAATGATTTTGCCCTTGCTGAGTTCTGGTATCTGGATATGCTCTACGTAGTTCTCTGCCCCAATAAAGGTCGAATAGGTAGAGAGAAGCAGCTTGCGCTCCCAAGCGTCCCCATTCTGATTGATGTACTTAGAGCAGTCGGGGTGGATCAAGTAATCTGCGTGAGGGCGATTAATGGTGGTACCATCTGCCGCTGCCACCTCAGCGCCTGTCTTTGTGTTTGGCGGCTCATCGGTATCTACCGACGCAATAATCGTACAGTGTGTTAGGAGGTACCGGTCGGGTTTGTAGTTCCCGATGGAAATGCTAGAGCTACGGTTTGTGAACTGAGTACCCTTCGCCAGTAGAGACTGGCGGCGGTAATCGTTCCATTCGGAAAGCCCTACACGGGGCTTCTGAACGACCGCATTTGCAAATTTTGAGAAAGCCATAGCAGTCCTCTTACTTCATGAAGCCCGACAGGGCCTCGTTAATCTTCTCAAACAGGTCTTCAATGGACTCATGCTGTCCTGTCTCAAACTTGGTAAACTGTGCATCCTGAAACGAAGTACCTGCATGGAGGGTCGTTTCAATCTCGTAGGTGTCGCCTCTGTGTACGATGTCGAACTTCAATCGCCACGTATACTGACTCCGACCGCCCTCAATAAACCCCAAATCCTTCTTCGTTATCGTCGTCTTGTAGTCGAAGCTCTCAACGAAGCTGTCCGTCAGTTCCTTGAGAAACTGGTTCCGAACAAAGTCGAATATCCGAACATCTAATGTGCTCAGATTTGAGGCCAACTTAGCGAGCGGGATTAACATCGGTCGTCGGTCGGGGTCCCGGTAGGCTAGCCGGATGATGTGCTTTTGTAGTGCCATCCATCTGCCTTTTGGTTACAGCAAGTCGTTAAATGCTTTAGCGGGATCGCTGACTTCGGGTTCCCACCCCAGACTCTTCTCCACCTCTTTACGGGTTTCTTGGTCCAATGAGTCGAGAATGTCATCCTGCTTGATCAGAAACAGGCACTCTCGACAAGCGTGAAGCTTTGTGCGCTTCTTGTAGATAGTCTGCTCTAGTTCGTGCTTGCAGCGGGGGCAAGTGAAGCACCCGCTGTTTAGCTCACTCTGAGTGGGCACATACTGACGGCCTTTCTGCTTCCAGTACATCGCTACTTTCGTATCGTTGTACCCTACTCGAATAGCACCCTTGATGTCCGAGTCGGTGAATGCTCGGTGGTAGCGGCGGGAAAACATATCGTAGGCATCCATTTGAGTGATACCAGCATCTGCGAAACCCGACGCTGTATCTGATAGATACGTCAGCCTCCGCTGATATGCCTGTGCGAGCTTACCTGCTAATGCCTTCTTACCCGACGCTGCCTTCATCAGGAATTCAGGAGAAATCCTCTCATTGCCCCAAGGGAAATAGACATCAACAAAGCCGATACCTTCGTGGACCTCTCCTACAATTCCGACGTAGGGGACCTTGTTCATTTTCAAAGGGGACACGTAGTGTACTGTGTCCCCTACAGTAAAATGAGACGCCATCTCTTGCGCATCAATGAAGGCTTGTTTTGGCATCACGGTCTCCATTCTATCCCGCTTCCACTGGCGAATCTCATCTGGCTTGTAGAACTTGCTCGGGTACAGCATCTGTATGAACATGTCCGAAGCTGTTAAGTCCGCATCACGGCTGTTGTAAGCCATAAAGCTAAAACTCTGAGAGGCCGATGACCCGGTTGTCGCAACAGACACGGGTTTACGGGCATCAATTTGCAGATTATGCTGCACCGTCACGCCACTCTGGGAATCAGAAATCTTGATCCGCATTGTGAAGACGGGAAATACCCATTCCTGCGGGTCAATCGCAGTGAACCGAGGCTTACTTACCTTGACTGTGAGGCCGAAAGGGGAAAGCTCCGGTGCGCCCGCTTCAAAAAAACGTTTGAACTGGACCGCTGCCGCTTTGACATGCTCTTTAATCTGCTCATTCAAATCAACGAACTGGTCCTTTGTGCTGTCCATCTCGGGAGTCCCAACGGCATCTTGCCACCGGGGATCACGAGGGTCAGTCACCCAATCGACCTCAATACGTTCCCCAATCAACCGGTCAATGCGCTTGGCACTTTGTGCCGCAACATTGCCGAACACCCTACCTGCCGAAACACGGCGCTGGGTGTTGTTGTCGATTTGAGAAGTCATGTTGAACCCGTTTGATAAGGTGATTCAGTACCAGAAGGTGATTCAGTACCAGCTATCGTTGTCTTCTTCGTACCAGTTAGACGCCGAAGCTGTCTTCTCTTGCTCGTACCAGTTAGAAGCTGTCTTCTCTTGCTCGTACCAGTTAGACGCCGTATGCATAGGAGTCAGATCGGAGTGGTCTGCGAGTTGCGAGTCGTTGTCATCTTCAAAATGACGCATGTACGGCTCGTCGGCCTCCATCTCGTGAGGAGCCATAGGGTTGTCAAACGTATCCATGTATGGCTCGTCTGGCTCCCTATCTAGGGTCTTTGCGGTACGCTCTACGAGGTCCGAAGTCTGGTCCAGATACATACAAAAGTCGTATGCAGCCTGCTTTGTGAGGCCCATAGCCTCGTAACGCTTCTGGACCTGATTTGCAATAGTGTCCAAGCGGTCAGTCAACATCTTTGCGTTCTTTCGAGTAAGCATTTTTTGCTCTCCCTGTGAAATCGAGGGGGTTGTTAGACTACACACCCTCATAGGTTATAAAAGGATTAGCGAGGGGTTACCCTGCGCCTTCGATTCGGAAAAGGATTCCAAGCAGGCGGTCATATTCAGGTGCGCCCACTGCACCGTTGTACTGATAGTTTGAAGCCGTGTATATCGAATAGTCCAAGGCGAGGCGGCACGCCATGTCGAAATCTTCGGTCACAACCTCATGGGCCAGTACCGAATCTTTCAACCACTCACGGGCCTGTGCCACGATTGCAATGTAGTCATCGATGTCTAGATCTGCCGTTGACACGGGCAGTCTCCAGTCGGGGGAAGGTGGCTTGTAGATGTCAGTATCATCCAGAGGACCGGGAAGTCCCCTGTACTGCGCCCGCTTCCTACTCGAATTTTTGTTGAACTCTGTCTCAGCCATATCGTTCATCCAGTCTAGGAAGGTTCCCCAGAAGCCCTGTTGTTGTTTTAGGACGTCCTTACCCTCTTCTTTGATTGCTTTGTCTTTGATCTTGTCTCTAAACGCGAGCAAGTCGCCCTTCTCGAAAACTTGATTATCGGCGTCGTTATGGAACCGCACCTGCTCATAGAAGCCTCTAGTGAGCAAATCTTCTTCAAGTGCATTGAAGAAAGACTGCTTATCCTTATCGCTTATAGATACATTCTCGTCCTGTGCCCCAAAAGGGAAGTGCATCCGATACTGAGGTTCATTGCGGATGATCTCCACCAATGTGTCGTCAGACACCGACCTAAGAGCATCAACAAGTTTTGTAGCTGAATCAGGGTCGGTGAGGTCGAAATTGGCGGGGTCTATATCTTTCAGGCCCTCAGTCTCGGACTCCTCTTGTATCTTCTGTAGGAGGCGACCCGACGCCGTGTTTGAATCGAACATCTTCCTTTCGATTACCTCATCGGCCAGCGTCTCCATCTCATTCAGGTAGGCCTCTTCTCGGGTGCCCTCAGTGACGGACTTCTTGCGATCTTCTATGCTTTCTTTCGCCTTCGCCACATCATTCATGGGGGCGAACATCATTGAGGACCACCATTGCGGCTTCTTCTTTTTTATCACACGGTTGGAGTACTCGTCTGCGGCTTGATCAAGCCCCTCTTGATCCCCATACATATCAGACACATCGTCTAAGTCCCCTAGTGTCTGGCCCCTTAATGAGCCTCGTGAGTCCTCGTAGACATCCATGATTTGCTTGAAGTACTCTTTGTCCCGTTCGTTCCCGGAGAGAGCCGCTTCCGCAAAGTCCTCACTAATCTGCTTGAGGTTGGAGGAATAGTCTATGACGCTCCAATTCTTGACCTGCTCTTTGAGTTGATTCGTCTGTTCAAGACTGAGTTCCCCTTTAAAGTCTTGAGGCTCTGGGAGGCTGCTAGGGATAGGCTTCTTACGCTCTTGGATTGCCTCCAATGCCTGTGCACTTTGTCCACTAGTACCGAACTCGGCAACGTCATAGAGGTCGGCGGTATCGACCTCAGAAATGGGCGTGTCGTCAGACAAGGAGGGGAGTTTTTCTCGCTTCTCCATCTCCTGTTCCTTCTTTTCCTCTTTACGACGAGCCGTTTCCTCTTCCCAGCTAGCGTCGTCCCAAGGGTCTTCCTTCCGCTTTTTCTCTTCCTTTATCTCGGCAGAGTCCTGTTCCCAATTGGCATCACCCCACGGGTCATCGTCTTTCTTGTCTTTCTTCGGACCGGTCTCACCCTCTTCTGAGTCCTCATCAAACTTTTTCCTGAGTTCAAGGTACTTATCGTGGCCCTTAGAGCCTTCTGGCTTGCTTTTAAGGGTCTTTACCTTGACATTCTCCCCCGTCTCAGGGCTTTGGACTTCTGTCTCTAAGAATTGCTCTTTCTCTGTCTTGGCGTACATGTACCGGTACGCCACCATTGCAGCGAGCACAACGGAACCCCCGATGTCCTTGTAGTTCATCGACAGGTCTTTGTCCTCAGTATCCGTGTCAGGATCTTCAACCTCCACACGGCTGCGCTCTTTGTCCTTACGGGGCGGCTTCTTCTTCGGAGACTTGCGGACCAGCCGCTCTGCCTCTTCTTGTTCCTTCTCCGCATCGGATTTAGTAGCTTTTTTGAGATTATGAGCCATAGCTTAGAACCTTGATCCTTCGTCTGCGGGTTCGATGTACTCCAAATTCAAATACTCCACGATACGCTTAGTCAGGTCGGATTCCTCTGGAATCTTCCGGCCAACCTCAGAGTAGGCACTACGCACAATCTCGTTGAACATTGCGTCGTTGACCGTCATCAGGTCTTGCCTTAGCCGCTCTGCAACAGCCTGCGGATCGAGATTGAAAAGCTCCAGAATGTAGCCCACAGAGAGTGAGCCTTTCTGGTAGAGGTTGAACATTGCGTCGAAAGTGTCTCGGTTGTCCCGAAGCGCCAAACGAGTGAAGCTAAGGCTCGGATAGAGGTAGACCTTATTGCCCCACTCATCTATCTCAAAGAAGCCTTTCTTCTCTGCTACCGGCTTGAACAGGAACTCTTCCACGTAATTCTGGAGGCGGTCCCGGTAAAGCATGTACCGGGTGTTGATAAGCTCAATATTGATACGCTCACCAGAGTAGCTAGACTCTCCTGTGAGCATAGATTCTGTAACCCCAAGGCCCGCAAATAGCTGGCGGTCCGTAATGTCGAACTCGCCGTTAAGGTCCAGTAGACGATCTCTGGCGCTAATTTCTTCCCAATTCACTTGGAAGTTCGTGATGATGCTGTAGTCAGGGTCCAGAAGAGCCATATCAACCTGCTCCCGCAAGTCCTCCACATCATACTCATCCATATCCTCGGCACTGATTAGGCGCTTAGGGGTCATCGCACGAGAGGCAATAGAGGTCTGTGACTGGCGAAGCTTGTCCCGATAGACAAGTGTTCTGAGACATCTCTGTAGAAGGGACACGCCGTGATCTTCTCCCGGAGGCTTCTTACGGGCAAAGTGGAACACGAACGATCCTTCCATCGGGTCGGTCCCCAAGGGAAGGTTATCTTCATTTTGGATATAGTCGATGATCTCCTCAGGGACATCCTCTAATGCCTCGGCAGCTTGGGCATCCCCGTAAAGAGCCATCTTGACAAGATTCTTTACCTTATCGTCGGGGATGAGTTCAATGTGGGCCGTCTCTGAATATTGAAAAGTCTCGACGTTCACTTGGTCTGGGGGGAGAAGCATAATACGGTCCCACCCCTTGTAGTTACTCTTCTTGTATTTCTCGATACGCTCTTCTGCGTCTTCTCTACGCTCGATAGTAGAAGACACCTCACCCGTCTCAGGGTTAAACTGGTTGACCTTCTCAAGGAAAACGTAATCGGGCACTTCAACGTCCGACTCTTCTGCAAAGATGAACGCCTCTCCGATAACGTAATACTCTCGTGTCGCATCAATAAGGACGCTGAGTAGGTCTGTTCGAGACACCATGTCTTCGTAGAACGTGAGGATTTCACGGTTCCTGTCCGGCTGATTCCCCTTTGGAAGTGTGAGGCGTAGCTTCGACAGGGGTAGCTCTGTGTGGAGATCAATCGCCTGACCGACATAAGGATCATTGTTGTAGAAAAAACGGTAATACGACCGCTGCTCCACAAGGTTCTGGGGGAGTTCAAGAAAGTCGGTACTGAGGTGGGGGGAATAGACGTTAGTCGCCGTACCCATAGCTACACCAGCATTACCAAAACCACCCTGACCCGAACCCCCATAAAAACCACCTCCAAACGAGGACGAAGCTATCTTGGTTTTTCGGGGCGAAATCTTAGCAGACTTGGCACGCTTACGTGTACTGAGTAGATTTTGTACCTGCGAAACGCTGGATACCACTACCGCCTCCTCTTGTTGCTCTCTTAATTTACTTCCTCTAGCCATAACTCATATCACCGTAGGAATTGGCGCAGGACGTCTTCAAGGGAGTTCCGCACTTCTGCCGCCTGCCTTTTAACGTCTTCGTTCTCATCTTCATCTCGTTTTTCATCCCGGCGTATCTTAGCCTCTACACTGGTAAGGCGTCTTCTCATCTGTCGCACAAGTGGAAAATTGTCCAACATCCTGCGAAGGCCCGAAAAGTAGCCCCTCTCACGATTAATAACGCGCAGAAGGTCGGGTTCATCCTGACACACCGCTACGATGTTCTCTAAGATTGCGCCGAGGTTTCGAGACTCCGCTTGCATCTTCTGCATACACTCTTCCAACTCGGACAAGTGTTTATTGAGCTTTGGGATTTCGTTACTCTTCATCGTCAGATTCCTTCTTCGCATGGTGCTTTAAGTATACGACACATGCCTTTTGGAGCATACCCCATGATGCAGGGTCACCCTTTGCCAGAGCTTCCCAACGGCCACCTGCGGCTTCATACAAGTCACAGATGCCATGCATTTCATCATCCGTTGGCTCGAACGTTTTTGAATGCTTCTGGAGCACCGTTTCGATACATGTACGCCAGAAGTGAGAAGATCTTTGTGTCATTTTCGTCGCCACGGCTGTAAGGCACCACCACGTTTGCCCCGGTAATTCCTGCTGCGGCTTTTTCTTCTCTGGTATTCCGTTGAAGACAAAGCCCGCTGTCGTGTTGCACCCATCTGCTCCGCCACGTCACGAGTACCACCTGTACCCGCAATGTATTTGGGGTTGCCTACCCGGTGTAGTGTAAGCCACACAGAACGGACGAGGGCGTCAGAAAAGTCATCGAACTTGTGAGGACCATTAGGTGCCTCCACCAGAGTGATCTTCTTAGACTTACGCTCGGCTCGTAGCTCCAAAAGCTCTTTGATATAGGGGGCATGTTTGATATGACCCGTACCCTCGTCTAGGGCGGAGTGTAAGGTATCCTCTTCTTCCTCGATCACGTCACGCACAGTGTAGTCATACAGTAGCAGACGCCCGTGATACATCAAGGTCTTAAACGCATCGAACTGTCGGGATGTCTCATCCCTCGTAAGCTGTTTACCCTCAATCTGCTTGAGGCCCATCTTCTCAAGGTCTTGCTGGAAGGATATAGCGTGCCATTGGTCAAAAAGGCCATCCACGATATAGAAGCGACGGGATAGGGCTAATACCCAATCCGCCAACTCATCAAAGTCCAGTGTGTCAACCGAGTGGAGTTCTTTTGCGTAAGGGTGGAAAGGTTGCTCAAGGTGAGGGTTGAGGTCGTACCAACTCACACCCGCCTGCCATTGCTCGTGATAAACTAGCTTGATTTGGTCGCCCTCAGGTCGGGTAAGTGCCACCACCGACCTGTCGTTTTTAACAGCAAGGTCTAGGCCCAAGCTGTGGGGTACCCGAGTTTTACCTTTTAGCTCAGGTTTGAGTTCCGTATCAAGGCAGACCAGCAGGTCTTTCTCACGCTCAATCCACGCCATCACCCTGTCAGTGAATTCAGCACCGAACTCGGTGGCGAAGGCAACAGGGTCTTTGCCGTGGGCGTTCTCCAAGAATCCTACAGGCACCTGCGGGTTCACTTCCCATGTAGGGGCCTGTACCATCAGAATGTCTCGGGAGCCGGTACCCCCCATCTTGCTCTGTTCGTATTTATGGTAGAACAGACCATCCTTATTGAAAGGGGAGGATATGAGGATTATCCGACCCTCAGAATCCCTGTGGAGCGTCCCCTGTGCTTGGTTAGGGTCGGAAGGGGCGAAGGTCGCTACCGAAGGCGAAGCGGCCTGATACACGGCATCAGCAGACGAGTTGCCCCTTTCCTTGAAGAAGGCAACCTCGTCAAGGATAATGACAAGGTTGGCCAGACCACGAATACCCGCCGAAACAGACGAGAAAAACTTGATCTGAACAGAGGCTCGTCCGCCTTGGTCCGCTTTACCCGTCTGGTCTAGGTCTACCGGAGTCTGGAATCGGACGTAGCTCTGGGTATCGTGGGACAGGTAAGGGGAGAAGAACTGGCAGTTCTGGAAGTGGTTCCTAACCGCATTGTAGAGTATCTGCGACTGGTCTTTTGTCGTTGCAATCGTCGAGATGCTAATCTCAGCACCATCTTGAATCCCATAATACCTCTGAGGGTTACCTTTCCGAAGAAGGCGGTAGACCTCATAGGCCGCAATCATGGACGATATGGTAGACTTACCTGAGCGACGACCAATAGGCAAAACCAGTTCGTGGCGCTCGTGATCTGGTTCTTTGATGTTACAACGGCCCTCATTGAAGAGGTACCGCATGTATTCTTTCTCTGTGAATTTCCAGAAGTGCTCAGGCTTGGCACTGCCGGTATGCCGCCACGTCTTGGGGATCTTGATGTTGCGGTCGGTGCTGTTTAGTTCAAGATTGTAGTAGGCTTTGAGGATGAACTTCTGGACCGGGAACAGCGACATCCCACAGATTTCCTGTGAGAAGCCAAGCCCGAAAGGGGATTCAATGAACTCCACAATGTTGAGGACTTTGCTGTTGCTGTACTCCCCCGAAGATTCTTTTCGACCAACTTGTCGGAAAAGATCTGACATAGCCATAAGGCGTCCTCAATTGCAGGGTAACAAAGCTTCATGCTTTCTCTTTGATGTACCGCAGTGCTTCGTTTTCCCAATCTTCGAATTCTTCGCCTGCTATCTCGAAGATGTGCTGTATTTGCTCCTCAGCCATTCCAGTACGCTCACAGACCTTACGGAACTTCAAAATCCAATACTGAAAAAGCTTCTGGAATTGCTTGCTCTTGAAGTCGAATGTCTGGCTGATGACCGCATCCCGCTTGCGAAGGTACGTATCGATGATCGTTTTCGTAGCCGTAATCTTCTTAGCGGAGATGGTCGTGGTATCATGACCCTTTCTCTCAGCCTCGCCTCTCTCGAAGTCCAAACTAGCCGCTTCTTTGGCCAGAGAGATCATCGCCACGTCCAACACGTCTAGACTGTCGGGGTCTGTGTGAAGCTGCTCTAGGAGGTCATCTTGGTCTTGATGCTTCTCCTTGTTCTTCATCAATTGAGCGACTTCGGGGCTAGACGGAAGGATAGGAATTTTCCGAGGCCGTCCTCTCCCTCGCTTCTTTTCCTTCTTTTCAAGCTCTACGACCTGTACTTGTAGATCGCTCATCAGTTCTCCATTACTCTAGGGTAAGGCCATCTCCGAATTGAACATCAAGGATACCCTGACGGTCCCCCGAAAGTTCAATGTCGGACAAGTCACCATCGCGGGCGACAGGTCCAAGTTCAAACTCTTGCATGTCAGTATGGCCTGAGGCGGCGGTTTCCGAAGACACTACCGGCACATTGATAGGTGTCGAGAATGCCTTCTTCGCCAATGAGACGACTTTCTTCTCTGCCGACTCTGCCATTACTCGGACCATCTGACGCATCGACCGGATTCTCTCTTCGCCCTCCAGCCCCTTGTGGCTGGCGATTCGGTCAGCAATACGGGCGTGTACCTCAGGCTTCATAAAGAAACCATCCCGGTTGTTAGGAGTGAGTAGAGGTAGCTCAGAGATAGTAGGGTTCCGTTTAGCTGCGGATTGGATGTCTCGCCTAGAAGCGAGACGGGTGTCCACGTACAGGTTGCCTAGAAGGTGGAGGTGCCCTTTAAGTTGGCCTGCCTCATTTTCGATAAGTGAGGCCGTTCTGTTTCCGTGATCTCCGCACAACATGCGAGCGATGACCTCAGAACGGGCAGGAGAGTCCGCCTTAATCTGCTTAGTCTCTACCTGTGCAAGTTGATGATCGGCTTCTCTAGCAGAGATGCCTCTAGTGGGGTCAAATATGTCAGTGCCTTCATAGACACGTCGCTCTGCTGGGAGAAGAGACGAGAACGCCTCTACCGCCAACTGGCGAGTCTTCGCAGCGCCAGCCTGTAGCATCTTCGCACAGAGAGTGCGGTACATACCAGCTTGCCTTTTTGTGAAGGAACCCGTGCGGACTTGAATGAGTCTCTTGGCCACTTGTGCCACGACTCTCTTGTCCGAGAAATCTACATCACGACTATGAGCTACCCGAGCATCAAAGGTTTCCTCCTTTGGCGCGCCGAAGGTCAGAGGCGGACGGTTGTCGGTATTGCGGAAGAACTCAGCCGCTTGCCTTTTCGTATCGAAGAAATCAAGGCGGCTGTAGAGCTTGCCGAGTAGATGCAACTCATCCCGAAGGCTCTCTAAGGCTGGGTCCGACGCAAGCAGATCACGGATAGTGTTGTTGTGATTGCCCCGCATCATCTCATAGGCGATGCGGCGGACCTTCTTATCGTTAACCGTATTGGCAACGATCTCTTGCCTAATGTCTGCTGACCGGAGAGCTTCCATAGCCTCTCCGTAATCCACGCCCTTGGTAGGGTCTGCAACGACCGGCTTACCGTCTAGCGCCTGAAACCCGCTGGCAGGACTAGCTAAGATTGCGCGCTGTATGCGTGTCTTGTAGGAGAGGTTTTGAGACGCCGAAAGGTCTTTTCTCTCGTGCTTGTGGTCTTCCTTATACTCTTCCCAGAGGTCTTTCGTGTAGTCAACCTCCATCACAATTTCTTTCTTGAAGACACCACAACGTCCGTTCTGGTTGTGGATACAGTCGCCACACTTCGACTTTGCGATGACAAACTTCGCTGTCTTGTTATTTGGAGTAAGACCCTCTGGACTCCCTTTGTAGCAGTCCGAGAACAACTCAGCGTCGATGTACACAGACCCCAACAGGCCCCTCTCCGCCAAGACTTCCCGTATCCGCTCCGTAGAGGTTTTCAAGACGCTTTGGTCAAAGGACCGCTTCAGGATTTCAATGAGGTCAGGGGCGGTAACGCCCGCCTGTACATGCTTCCGAGCGAACTTCTCTACAATATCCCGTGCATCACTTTCGGAAAGTGCGCCGGGAGCAGGTCGCTCGCTCCAGAAAGGTGAAGTACCAAACTCACGGTTTTCAGGTGAAAGGCGATACTGGTCAGCCTCGGTAAGGTCTTTCCACTGCGCCTCTAGTTCGGGGATAGCATCCAAGTTTTGCTTCGGCAATCTTTCAGTTGCCCGATACTCGTCCTTATCGACGTCAAGCCAATCAAGGTTTGCGAGTGGCTTCTCGTCAAGGATGCCTCCGATGTCTCCAAGGTCTGACATGTGCTCTCTCCATTAGGGAGTTCTGGGAACCGGATAGGTGCCCCTGATGACTTACTTAGTCGATGTCATCATTTACTTTCTCGTCATACTCCTCATCTACGAAGGACTCAGGGTCCTCCGTAATCTCTTCGGAGTCGGAAATCATTTCCTCAACCTCAGCCTCTTCCTCAGGTGTCGTACCTACAGAGCTAGAGTCCCAATGGGGTGCTCTTAGCTCATCATTTATCGTGTCTTGTATTGCAGATAGGGTCTCAATCGACGTGTTAAGATTGGACCGCATCTCCTTAATGTCTTGAATGTAGCCCTTACCGCCTAGCTTCCCGTCAGGGGAAATGGATACCGCTTTGATCTTCGTGAAGGTGGAGTAGGCCGATACGAGGTGCCCTAATGCTACTGAGGTAGACCACAGCACCTTTGCTAAGGGCTTCTTGGACTTACCGTTGTAGTTGTACTCTTTCGGAAGAGACCGACCCTCAGGGCCGGTGTCTTTGATGAAGCGTACCTCACCCGCAGTCTTCACTTTCCCCGTCTTAATCAGGTAATCAGTGGCAACTCTTCGGGCAATATCTCTGTCAGTTGGTTCATTGGACATACTTACACCTTCAGGGGATTACCATCTTCATCGAACAATCTCTCAATGACCCATTCGCCATTGTCGGTCTGGTTTAGGGACCAGAGATCACGCTCAGACTTCCGAATCAAGGTGTCGCTGGCTACTCGGGTGAACCCGGTAAGTTGCCCTACAGATGCTACCCTCATGCGGGTGGGTGGGTTCTTAGAGGCTATGATATCACGGACATCCAATGCCTCAGCGTCGCCGCCCAGAAAAGAGTCCATGCCGGACGAGCTAATCAGCACATCCCCGAGATCGAAGTCTTTGTAATCCATTTTCAAGTTCCCTCTTTCAGTCGGAGAAGTCCAAGCCCTTCCTCTGGACTCGGTTCCGCAGTGAGTCTATCGCCACTCCGTCCATCGACATGAACGTGAGGTAATCGAAACCTCTCGAACATGAAACCTTGGAGCCGAAGTCTTCTTGAGCTTGACGCATGAAACCTTTCAGACCACTCTCGTCTTGAAAATAGACCGTGAGGGTAGAGGCCGTCTTCGACACCTTGTCGAGATAGGCCGTGGCTACCTTCTTGGACATTACAACTTTTCGGAGACTGCTTTTCATAGTGTGTGTATGCAAGGGGCGTACAAAGCTCTACCCTTTGAGGTATATAAACAGATTAGTGGGGAAAGCTCTCGGCCCGCCTTATCAGGTGAGCATCTTCTTGCTCCGGTTCGACCACTTCGGCAGCTTGATCTCACGTAGGATATTGAAGTTGTACCGGATTTTGACGAACGTCTTGTAGTACCTAGCAAAGAGGATGAGTTCTTCGTCCCTGAGTTCGTCAGGCAAGTCACGCAATTGATCTACGATAGCATTAAGGTCTTCTTCAAAGTCTTTAGCTTCCAACTCAGGCTCCGCCCTCTGGCGCTCACTCAGTGCGTCTAGGGAAGTCTGGATAGTGCGGACCTCTACCAGTTCGGTGTCATTGGTTTTAGCCCATGCACGAATGCGATCAACAAGTACCTGACCCATCCTAGCTAGATTTGCGATAAAGCGATGACGGACTCGGCCCTGACTGATATTGAGGATGTCAGCCACCTCACTCTGGCACGTAGACTCAAACATCTCCGAGAAGATTTGAGCATCTAACTTCGTAGGCATGTGAGGCAGTAGGTCGTCGTAAAGCTCTTGCTTTGATACCTCAGGGATCTCGATAAGGAACTTTATCCTGTCGAGTGCTCTCTTTAGGCGGTAGGACACCGCCGCCTGAGTGATATTGAAAATCTCAGCGATGTCAGTCTGCCTCTTATTCAGAAAATAGTAGAGGCGGATAAGGTCCGCCTCTCTGTCTGGAAGGCGGTCTAGGACAGCTTTTATCTTGTCTAGGTGGCGCTCTTTCCACTCCTCATCTGCACGTGGCAAAGGGGCAAAGGTGTCTTCGGTTGAAAAGCGACCCGCTAACTCTTGCGGATCAACTGGTTGAATGTAGTAAACCGACATAGGATTCTCCTGTCTTAACGAATCCAGTCGATGCCTTCAATGCCAACAAATCAGGTCGTATGGATTCAATCTCTAGTTCGTTGCACACACGGGTGATAACTTCTTCATCGTAGTCGCCTTCTCGTTCTTCGTAATCCTCGATGGTCCTAAGCGCCATAACGTCTCTGTTGATGGCCGCTTGAGATTCAAAATCCGTGAGCGTCTTACGCTGGAACTCGGTGAGGTCCACCTTACACTCAGTATAAATAGATTCCAGATCGCCATCATGCTCGGTCACGATGCGGGCAATCTTCTTACGAGGGAAGCGGAACATGCCGGGCATGTTGTCGCTCTTATCCCCATCAAAGGTCCGGTAAGAGAGTAGTAAACGCGGAGGTACCCCATACTCTTCCTCTACCGTGAACTTGTCAAAGAACTTCTCAGCCTGTGGAGTCATCTGGACGGTACCTTCCCCGACGAGTTGGAGTAAGTCCCTATCGCTGCTTACGATGATGTTCTTGTCTTCTGTCAGCCTCTCACGGACAAGTGTAGCGATCATGTCGTCAGCCTCGAAGCCGTCAGCCTCGACCTGATGTACTCCCACAGCCTGTAAGAGCATTTGGAGAACGTCTATCTGGCTGTACAGTATTTCTCGGCTGTTGCTTACCTCACCGATTGAATCTCCGGCAGCGTTAGAGACTTCCCCAGACGATTCTTTCTTCCGGTTAGTCTTGTACTCCGCATAGATGTCTCGACGCATCTTGTGGCTGTTGCGGCCCTCCCATGCTACCCAAAAGGTTGCATTTGGGAACCTATCCCGCAGTTTGACCATATGCCGGGCGAAGCCGAAAACAGTGCCTGTAGGCAGACCCGCTGAGTTCGTCAAGCCCTGCTTGCGGTCGTAAATGAAAGTACAGCGGAAGGCGATGTTCATCCCATCAACAATAACGTTCGTTTTCATAGTGCGTAATCCTCGTCGTCTTGGGGTGCGTGCTCGAAAAATTGAAAGGGGAGTTCCACAATGACCTCCATGCTCTTGAGATCTACGATGTGGATAAGGGCTTTGTCGTCTTCTGAGAAGACTTGTAAAATCTTGCCCCGCAAGCCCGAATAGGCACCCTCTACAACGACCACATAGTCGTCTACCAGAATGTCTCGGGTAGCACGGTCTTGGAGTTGGCTACGGAGGTCTTCAATGACCTCCGGCTCCACGTAGTTGATGTAGCGCCCGTTCGGTTCATCGTTGGTGAGTACCCTCTTGATATAAGGTAACTCTTCCAGTGTGTAGAAGGATGCGGGAGGCAGCACTGCTGCAATGAATAAGTAACCTTCCATCAAGCAGATGGTGACAGCACTCTCCCTGCGAGAGAAGGTGACGCTGGGTATGAATACCTCAACCTCACCTATTTCATTAGACAGGAGTTGATAGAGTTCGTCCGGCGTTCGCTTCTCGCCTTGGTGACTAAGCTCTAGAATCACCCACTTGGATTTCAGATCGCTCATTCAGTATCATATAACTGTTTTTGGTCTGAGTAATCAGCGGTGTGGGGTGGTTTTGGTATAATAAGGCGCGCTGGTGCGGAGACTGGCCTTCTCCCCTCTTTGTAAGTATCAAGAGGGTCTTCCTTAGCCGCTGCGCCAGTTGGGGTACCTCTAGAAGATTGAGCACCGCTAGGCATAGCTGCTGCCGCCCACTTCCGGTTCTCTTCTTCTGCCTCTTGTAAGCTCTTTTGCTTCGTAGATTTTGCAGGAGTCAGAGACTCTGTAGCATCATCATCTTGAGCAGAGGCGGGTACCATGACCATCTGAGGCTGTAGGCCACCAGTCATCAATGTGCCGTTTTTGAGTTGGTTCTGGAGAACCAGAATCTCACAAATCAAGCCATTTTTGTCTATCCGCTTATCCGTGTTAAGGATGCGGTGCGCTATCGTAAGTAATGAGTCATTGTCGTAACGCTGAGATATCTGTTCTGCCAGACCCTTCTCAACGTAGTTCAAACCAATAGTGATGCCTTTTGCCAAACGGTAAGATGCCATAGCTGCGTTGGCAATACCCTCGTAAACCGATTCCGGTTCCGTCTGAGTTAAGGCTTCCATCATCGCAGCGATGCTTTTGTCAATGTCCTCTTCAAGGTGGAGAAGGATTTCATACTCTTTCGAGACGACATCCAGACCCAACTGTTGTCGGACACTTTCAGCGGTGACGTCTCCAACGCGACTTACACGTTCCAGAGCATTCACCATGTCTCGGATATGGCCTTGGCCGTATCCGAAAATCAAATCCAGTGCTTCATCTTCGGTGGCGAAGCCCTCTTCCTCCACAATGTAGCGCAGGCGGTCCACCACTTCATCTTTTGAAGGCTCTTTGATACCGAAGACCATACAACGGCCCTTAATGGTACCTCGTAGCTTCTGAGGCTCGGTCGTACAGAACAGGCAGACGAGCCTTTTGTCTTTTGAGCCGGGAAGGGTATCTTCCATCGGCTTCAAAAGAGCATCCATTGCTTGTGTAGACAGACGGTGACACTCATCAATGAGGTATATCTTGCGGTCACCCCCATCCAATGTGTAGTAGTCAAGCCCATCAACAATCTTTCGGATGTTGTCTGCGCCCGTGTTATTGGCCGCATCCATCTCAGTGAACGAGGGGCTTTTGCCCCTCTCTAGGATTTCCAAGCAGGACGAGCACTGATTGCACGGCTCTGCTTTCTCGGAATCAAAGTCCTCACAGAGCATCGCTCGCGCTAGGATACGAGCGGTCGTCGTCTTCCCGGTCCCAGAAGGCCCCGAGAAGACGTACGACTTCTGAAAGATACCGCCCCGGCGCAACAACTCTTGTAAGACGTTTACGGTACTGTCCTGTCCGATAACGTCCTCAAAGAGGTGGGGTCTGTATTTGGTATCAAACGACATAGGTAGCGCCGGAGCGTTTTTTTATCAGTTGTTGACCGAAACGTCTTGGTCTTGCGAGGTACGGACCTCAGGCTCAGTCACCGTGGACTGGCTCTTTTTCTTCATGTTGATGACCGAAAGCTTGTTCACGCCTTGGTCCCAATTCGTCCCGTGACGGCTCAGGATGACAGGGAATGCCTGTACCTCAGGTTTCCTAATCTTCCACTTCATCTCGCCATTGGTGGTGGATTCCTCCCCATAGCACTGCTCAAGCAGGTAATCAACCCACGCTTCTTTGTTGTCACCGCTCATCTCGCCCCAAGCATCAGCGCCGATGACGATCATGAAATCATACCCGCGCTCGCCGTCGTCGGCAACTTCCATGAGTGGCTGGTACTTGGCTGGTACCTTAAAAGGTTTGCCGATGATAGGACGACCATCTGACATGGTTGCCTTCTCCTTGAAGACGTAGGCAATCCGCGCCCCAATCAGATCAGGGTGAAATCGCATATACTGCTCTGCAATGTCTTCTGCTTCGTCAGCTTTCCAATACATCATTGTTGCTTCCTGTGTTGGTATTCGTAGGTAGTGGCGTCTGCCGAATTGCAGACCCAATAGGGTTGTACCATAATGAGGGTGTGGGAGCAAGCAGGGTTAGAGCAATATCTGCCGTGTCAGGCGCTCCTCTAAAACTTCCTGCCCCAAAGCCGCCCACATATCCGACACGTCTTTCCCCCCTCGAAGTTCGAGGCGAGTGAGCGATCTGAATTTGGAACTATGGTCCCTCTGGAATTTAGTCCAGAACTCGTTACCACCCCAATCCATGTCGAACACGACTGTAATGTCCTGCACCATCCTCTCCAAAAACTGGATCTGACGGTTGCTCACATTAGCCGTGCCGGTACACACCGTGTTTGAGAATATACGCTGGAGGGGGAAGTAGTCAAACAAACCTTCACACAAAAAGATGCGCTTCGTCTCCCAGACAGACTCCATTGCCAGTTCTGCCCCGAAAAAAACGGCGTCAACCTTCGACCGCTTGAGGTAGAACTTCGAGTAGTCTTTCTTATCGCGGTCAGGGCTTCGTATCTGGATGCCACGAAGAACACCCAATGGATTCCGCATCGGGAATACAAGCTTGCCCCGCATCCGAAAACCCTTTGAAGACCATTCGAGGTAGCTCTGGATGTCTTCGGTATCCCCCGTGACGTAAGGGGGCCATTCATTTTCTGGTACATACCCTATCCCGATGGCGTCAATCTGCTCATCGGATACCCCCCGCGCATAGAGGTATTCAAGCGCCTTCGGGTGGTCCCGTAGGTTCTTCTGCGTCGTCTTTAATATCGTGTTTAGAAAGCTCATCGGTCAGGCTCACTTGAAGAATAACAACACCACGTTCGGCGTTGTGGACAACGACACTAACGAACTCACCGGCCCGTGTCATGATACCCACATCCTTGGCCTTGGCCGTGAAAACAATGTGGTTGGTCATCTCTGGGTTGTAGTACACCGGCGTACCATCCGCCAGCTTACCTACATGAAGGTGCTCGTCCATCCAACTAACCAGCGTAGCATCATCTATGGCGCTCAGGTCTTCCACCTCGACTGGTAGTTTCAAGAGGTCCGCTATCACTAGTGAGGCGAAGCCTATAAGACCGACGAAGCCATGCTGGTTGTTTAGGCCGTAGCTCTCAAAGTAGGATGCCACAGCCTCTGCCATATCCTGAGGCGGAACCCCTATCGTAGAGATACCCCCCCAAGAGCGGAGTTGACCTTGTGTGAAGAGGTAGTCTACGAGCTTTGCGTGGTAAGTATCTTCGGCGTCCAGATCAAGCTCAAAGAAACCTGTCCGGGTAGGGCGGTTTTCCTTGATGGCTACAAAGTGGAAGTCGCCCGATAGCAAGGTGATGCACGCCTCTTCAAACTCTACCGGAATAGGGTAGTGCAGCATCATAGGTGTCTTCTTGCCCCCCTTTGGACTAACCCCCCTCCGCTCCCGCTCCACATAGAACATTTTAGTCAGTGACGACATCAGTCTCCCATAACCCAGAGCTTGAACTTCTGCCACCACGCAAGATCAGGGGCGACAGTATCTTCGAGCGCCCATTCCAACATAGCGATATCCCGGTAGTCCTCATAAAGGACATCAGGATCTTCCAGTAGTGCCTTGAACTCAGCTTTCAGGTCTTCTTTGTTGAAGTCTGTCTGGAAGAATGGGCATGTCTTGGCGTTTTCGACCGTATCACAAATGTTGCCCGGCCAGTTCTCGGGGTCGTCAGCACCTAGCATACATAGCTGTAACGTCTCCCCACCCTTATAGGTGTGAAGCTCGTTGTGTATGCAGTTGCCCGGTCGGACCTCTAAGTGGTCTTCTAGGTAACGGGACAAGTACCGAAAGCGCGTGTCTCTCAGTCGTTTTCGTATTGCCGATTCATCTCGCATAGTGTCATCACAGTTTTTTGAGTTGGAGGCGGTCGTTAGAGTCGGCGGTACCCCGGTAAGCGTTATCGCTCATATCCAAGAAGTCTGAATTGTGTGTGACCAGAAGGATATTGACATCCAGTTCATCACAGAGCTTACGGAGAAAATCACCGCATGTCTCCACGTATTCCGTAGAGAGCGATGCCAGCGACTCGTCGAGTAGCAAGTAGCGACTCAAATCCGACTTCAGCACCACTAGGATGCGCAGTAGTAGTGACACCACCGCACTCACCCCTCCCCCAAAGGAATCCAGTGGATTCCCCCTACGCCCGTTCTGTTCAATAATGAAGTTGGCGTACACCTTACCACGTTTCTGCTCAACTTCAATATCAAAACTCACATTTTGGTCATGATAGATGGATTGCAACCCTTCGGAGACAATCTCGCTGAAAGACTCGGCGAACTCGTAGACGTACTTATTTAGGAGGTGCTTGAAAAGCTCTTGGACCTTCTCCAAGAGGAGGTCTTCCCCGTTTAGGCGGGTGACCTCTTCCTGAAGAAAGACCTCTTGGTCCTTAAGGGATGAATAAGTAGAACGGACCTTTTGGGACCGTACCATCATTGCCTCATACCGCTGCTCAAAAGGCAGCGTGGTGTTCTCATGCTCTTTGATAGTCTCAGTCTCCATCACAGGTCCATACGAAGCGTGACCAGACATGTACGGGTGTCACCGTCTTCGGTTTGCCCGAAGAATTTGACGTACTTGACCTTAGCCTCAGGGCCAGCACTTACCGCCAGCGTTACTGACTCACCGTCAAACAGTGAGACAGGATTAGTAAGGTACACCCGGTTAACCCGAAAGGCAACCTTCTCGCCAGTGGTCTTAGTTCGTGTGAAGGGGATCTCTACGACGCTCTCGTGGCGTTCAAGGGCATCTTTCATACTAAGCGTAAGGATACCTTCGCCCCCTTCGGGGCCTTCAGCACGGACCGTCAAAACCACATCATCGGGGTCGGCGGTGGCAGACAGGGCATTGACCGCGTTCTGGAGCCGGTCCTTATTTACCTGCCAGATCTCTGGCTCGGAAAGGTCTTGGGGGATTCCGCCGATCTTCGGCAGGGTGAGGTTAGTCTGTGGGTACCCAAACAATGAACCATCATCAGACTCGACGACGTAAAGGCCCGACTTGGAGACACGAGCCGAAAGTGCACAGGTCTGCTCAATGAACTTAACCAGTTTGCCTAGTTCATCTTTCGTGATCTTAAAGCCACCCTCGCCTTCTGCGTAGAAATCCAGAGGGTTATCCTCACCTTCCGGGGCACCTACCTTGAAAGTTGCCAGCGAACGGGAATCGGTGGCTATCATATCATAGCCACGAAGCTCAGTGACTTGAAAGTTGTTTGCCGTTGCGTTGTTCGTCGTGGCATCCCCAATGAAAGGAGACACAAACTTCAACGCCTCCGTCAACTTTTTGGGATGCATCTCAAACAACACCTCAGGGCCTTCCAAGCGGTCGGAGAAGTCTGGGAACTGAGCGGAGTCTAGAGATGCGAAATGGCCCGTCGCCTTACCACACTCCATTGTCACTGTTGCCCCTTCCACTTCAACGTCAACCGTGTCTTCAAACACAGACTTGACCCACTGTGATAATCGGCCAGCTTCCACGGTAAAGGAACCAGAGCCATGTGTAGTACCTTCAACAGGGCTGGCAGGTACTTTCACCATGATGCGCCTATCGGTGGCCCACAGGACTAGTGACCCGTCCGTATCCATCTCGAATAGAATAGAAGATGTGATCACCCCGCTATCTTTCGTAACGGCGAGGCTTGCTACCTTCAAGGCGGACTGGAGGTTGGTCTTCTCGATACTGAATCTCATAAGGACTCCTATTGGTCATACTTGGTTAGTTTCTCTTCCACTTCGGACAGGGCCGCTTCCGCCAAGGCTAGCTTGGCGTTGAGTTCCTTCTTTTTGTCCGGCAGAAGGCTTGGGATTTCTTTGAGCTTATAGCCTTTCTCGGCTGCCTCCTCTTTAAGAGAGCGGAGTTCTTCCTGTGCACTCTTAAGGCGGGCAACCTTCTCGGCTTTCTGAGCCATCAGGCTTTCCCGTTTCGTTTTGATGTTTTTGATTTGCTCGTCAATGGTCATGATGCTTATCCTCTGTTGTGTTTGTGGTCCTGTAGGGCGTTGCGATAATGGTCGGCCATGTACCCAAATTCTACGAGAGTCGAAATAACCTCCCACCGGTCGACACTGGTAGGTATCTGTGCTCCCGTATCCATCAACAGCGTAGCAGTACCATCATCTTCGGTACGCAGGCCGATGATAGATTCGGCGCACACATCGATTCTTCCAATAGTCAAGTTGAGTAGACGCTTCATTTGGTATCCTCTAGCTTCCCGCCGAAACCTATCATAACAGACCCTTCGCTACTTTTCGAGAGGGGAGGGAGCGTTTCCTCTCCCCGTTCGGCTCTGTTCCATCTTTTCTTTTCTCTTGCTGCCATGATCTGTTGCTGTCTTTCTGTGCAAACAGTTTCGTAAGGGCACCACTTGCATGTAGAGGGCGACGGGGTTGCGCCAAAGCGTTTCTTCTGGATGTTCGTGAAGGCGGCGACAAGATTCTGTCGTATCTTCTCTTCTGACTCGGCATCGGGTACATGCCAATCGAATGCCTGTTCCTCGTCATCTGCAAACCGGTAGTAGAAATAGCCGACCTTATCTGGGCGGCGGTTGTGTACTAACCGGAACGCCAGAGAATAGAAGTCCACCTGCTCCTCGTCAACATACTTCTCACGGTGCTTGGAGGCTTTCCCGTCAATGAGCAACACTTCGTTGGTTGACTGTCGGATAAGAAAATCGACGATACCGTAGAGGTAGTAGCTAGACTGGAGTTGCGCACGGAGAATAATCTCACTGCGAGCGTACGGGCCAAGCAGCTTCTCACGTTTGATACCTGTGAGAACCTTCGGGATGATTTCCTCAATCTGAGCCAGCATTTCCATTGGCTCTAGCTTGCACGTAATGTCATTGAAATCTACGTGATTCTCATCGAGGTACTGGTAGAAGTATTTAGGGGCAAGTTCGAGAAGTGCGTCAGATACCTTACCTCTCAGCCGCCATAGCTCTTGATTGTAGAAGTCCTCGTAAACACGCTGGACGGTCCAGCCTATAACAGCGAAGTGCTTGGACTCCGGCGTAGGAGGGTCTTTACGTTCAACTCTCGAAAGCCTGTACCTCTTAGGGCAATCCCTATAGGTTTTGTAGCCAGAGTACGATAACCAATATTCCTTTCCCATATATGCTACCCTACGGCTTCTTCGAGGTATTTCAGCGCGCGGCTTCGTACGTCGTGGTCGAAATCTTCCAAGCCTTGAATGGCTTTTGTCATGTCATCTTCTTCATTGACGGTAGCAGACCGCTGTAGCGTTTCGATGAAGTGGTCAATATCTTTCCGCTCCGCCTTAATCCGCTCGTGATTTTCTAGGTCGAAAACTTCGGATGCAGGCTTGACCTTGATAGGGATAGGCTCTGTAGTGATAACAGCCTTCCCATCAATCTTCTCCACCTTGATGTATCCGATACGAGGTATGCGCTCCAGATTGTCGTGAGTCAGCGCCCCTCGGGTAAGAGATCCAAGGTTCATAAAGGGCTTCCCTAAGACCTCTTGGATGCCTTGGTCAATGTGCCAGTGGCCGAAGATGAAGAGGTCGGGGGTACACTCCGCAAGGTCCGTATAGGCTAGCGCGCGTTCCCTTCCAAAGAAGTCTCCCCCTTTAGGAGAGGCAAAGGTGTGGGCCGCTACAATAAGCACGTCCTCATCACCTCTCTCGATGTCAAAATCAAACTCGTCGAACTCTGTTTTGTACGGCAGACCTACGACCCGCACAACAAGTCCCTCGTCATCTTCAAAGCGAATATCGTCCATACGCTTGAAAACGCCTGTAGAGAACAACACGCCTAGAGGCTGCTTTTCAACGTAATCCACGTTGGCGTAAGGAAAGTCGTGGTTGCCGGGGTTCTCGTAAGTAGGGCAAGGGTAGGCAGCATGAACCTCCGCCACCCTACGCACGAGTAGGTGGCTGTTACGAGACGCAGCCTTGTTATGGAAGAAGTCGCCGTTGTCTAGGACGGCGTTGACCTTCCTTTCACGGGCGAGATCCCCTATCTGTTCCAGCTTCTCAAGTACGGACTCCATATAGTCGTCACGCCTTGATTCAGGTGGTTTGTCATTGATGTGTACATCCGTCCGTACGAGAAACGAAATCATACAACCTCCTGTTCGCAGGTAGGACACTGACCGGCGTCGTGTAGGATGTCGTGCACCTCTGTCTGGGAAGCCTCTATCTGAGCATCTAACTCTAGGATAGCCTTCTTCAATGCGGGAATCTGACCTACTGCCGCTTCCAGCTTGGAAGCCATTGCTTCCAGCATTGCTAGCTCGGTCGCCAGTGCGTCCAAGTCTATCACCGGTACTTCCAAGTCTTCCAGACCATCGCCAGCGTCTAAAACAGCCTTCAGTCGCTTAGAGCGGGTCTCAAATGAGTCTAGCTCGTGTATCTGAGAAAGAAGCCCCTCATCATCCCATACCGGGATGGTAATGTCGTCAATACCCTCATACTGCGTCAAGGTCTTCTCAGTCCTCAGCCTTCTTGCCTCCAACTGAGACAAGGTATCAATTTCTTTCTGAATGGAGTCGCCCTCCCATTCCGGGATAGACACGGAGTCCACGCCAGTAAGAGTATCAATCCGACCTACAAAAGTCGCACGCTTTCCCTCTAACCACTCAAGATCACTTATCATTGCCCTGATTTGGCCGACCTCAGCGTAGTAGGCTTTCACTTCATCTACCTGTTTCATATCGTCTTTGTAGTCATCATAGTGCGTAAGCTCATCTTGGGTAGCCGCCAAGTCTGTCTTGCGGACCTTACGGGTGCTACGAACCTCACGACGATCTTTGTCGCAGTTCCTTAACGCCGTCTGTAAGTCGGTAAGACGACCGACGTCGGAGATTGCCTCTGCCGCCACAGAGCCGGAGGCATTGAGAAGAAAGAGGGGGTGGAATTGGTCAGCTATCTGAACGCTGATAGACTCTCTCCCTGCCTCAATCTCCCCAAAGCCCGACTCGGCTATGTGCGGGGGTGCTCCCCGACCTACCTTCTCCAAGGCTTCACCATTGATAGTGTAGTCATTGAAGTCGCCACCCTTCTTCCATAGAAGGTCTAGCTTATCGGTCTGGAGGTGTACCTCGGTGTGGTCTTTGCCCTCAGTTACGAAATCTTCGCCCTCACGGTTCGTGAGGGCACCTTGGATTGCTCGGATTACGGCTGACTTACCGATATTGGACTTACCTACCAACACCGTCAACCCATCAATCTTCACCTCGCAATCTTCAATCGATTGGAAATTTTTGATGGATACTTTCACGCGTCCAACTCCCCTTCAAGGCTCTCTTCAAGGAAGAGTGCTGTGGCGGGGTTATCACTGAGGTGTTCAATCGCCGCCTCTTTGCCTCGCACACTGTGCTCTTCACCCTCCTCATCAGTGAACTTATACCACGGACCTGCTTGGTCGATAAGCCCCTCTTCTACGGCCCTTTCCACCAAAGATACGATGGCGGGGTCTTCGAACGACTCGGAGCCTACACCCTCAGTGCTTGGCGCTGCTCCCGGCCCTCCAATACTGGAGAATGACGACACCTGTTGCACAAGATGGGCGAACTGTGACTGGTTCTCAAAGAGAAAGTCCCGCACGGCTTCTTTGCCCTGCAAGCTCTGCTCAACACCCGTCGAGTCAACGAACTTATACCACGCCCCGCTCCGATTGAGGATCTTCCGGTTCTCTGCAATGTCCATGATGCTACGCACATTGTCGATACCCTCACCGTACCGGAGGACGAAATCGGTGGAGTGACCTTGGTGCATGGAGCACTTATTCTTCACGTTCTGTGCTCGAACGATGTTGCAGATTGGCTGCTTCTCGCTATTCCCTGTCAGGTTGTTTTCGACCTTGGTATACTCCGTCCGTGTACGCTTTAGCTTTAGCCGGAGAGATGCGTAATACTTCAAAGCGCGACCCCCACTGGTGCCCTCATCAGGGCCGGTGTCATACTTGCTGGTCTTGATGCGTGACCGCATCTGATTGAGGTATATCAGAGCCGTACCAGACTTACGCAGGTCGTGTACAAGGTTGGGCAAAAACATTGACTGTAACCTCGCAAGAAGACCAATCTGGCCTTGCTCGCTGGGGTCTTTTTCAAAGGTTGCCTGAGGTACCATCGCAGACACTGAGTCCACGATAATCAAATCGACCCCGGCGTTCACCATGATCTTGATGATTTCGGCACCCTCTTCCCATGTAGTAGGAGAGTAGAGATCCCACTTATCCTCGTTAAAATCCACCCCAAGGGACTGTGCGTAAGCTGGAGCGATTGCGTTCTCAAAGTCCAAAAAGACTACAGAGCCACCATCTTGCTGGCACTTAATGGCCGTCTCAAGGGCTAGGGTGGTTTTACCACTACCCTCAGGACCGTAGATCTCAGTCATCCGGCCTCGGGGGATGCCGGGACACTGGCGTTGGCCGTTAGATAGCTTATTACCCCCAATTAGGTAGTCAATGACAAGTGAACCTGTCGAGATAGCAGGGATAGCCTGCATGTTCTCGGGGTCCAGTTCCACTCTGTTCTTGAAATCCACTTTGGAGTTTTTCTTCAAGGCAGCGCGTGCCTTTGCTAGATTAGACATAGGTCATCCTTGTCTTCGTAATCGTTTAGAGAGAATTTACTCGTACAGGTAGTCGAATTTTGGGTCACGTAAGAGGAAGAATTTATCGTCCTCCTGATACATATGGCCCACCTTGTCGATTTTACCTGTTTTGCGGCGTTTGATTGTACGGGCCCACGAAGAATGTTCCTTTTCAGTAAGGTCGGATTCTTTCAAGTCGCCGTCCAGAAGCTTTTTGAAGCGACCAGCTTGGTAAGCAAGTAAGTAAGCGTCTGCGACGTTGTTATTGAGTCGCCCCTTCCACTCCCCGTCCAGTAGTTGCTTCATAGCATCCTTCATATCGCTTTTGAACATTTTGCCTGAGTCCTCCAAAATGGAGCGGACATAGGCTTTGAGTTGCGAAGGAAGGAAATACACAAAAGGCAGGCGGTGATTCATCAACACCTCTGTCGTGTACATGTATAGGGCATACAGCCCTAGTGAATAACTGGCATTGAAGGGAGGGTGTTCAATACCAACAAAGTCAATATCGTGCTCGCAGGTCTTCACCATCTCGTCTAGGGAGTCCGCCAAAAACCGGTACCTCGCAGGCATGAAGGTTTTGGCAGTCGTTTTCCACACACCATAATCAAGCACGTTGTCAATACCATCACGTTCGGTATCAATTAACGCCCAGCCATAGCCCGTCAGAGAAGGGTCCAATCCAAGCACAATCATAGGAATCCTGTTAAGAGAGAAGAGGGGGCCTCGAAAGGCCCCCTCTTCGTGACCTACTCACGACTTACTCGATGTCATCCATCAAGTCGTCATAGTCAATGTCCGAAGACACATCGCTAACCACTGCCTCGTCTTCACCGTAATGCTGCTTGATTTCCTCAATAGAGAGGTCACGGCAAATGGAGAGAGAAGCTTCCTGATCACGCACACGGTCCAAGACCATTTGCTTGATTTCATCTTTTCGCTGCCAGAGGGCCACACCATTGCACGCCGTGAAGGAGAGCTTCTGATACTGGTCATCAGTGCAAGTTACTTTGATGTCATGCTGAGTGAGGGGAAACTCCTCGTGGATGGTCGCCAGCAAGCGGTACTTATCTTCCCCGAACTGCCATTCCAGAATCTCGAAATCGAGTTGGGGCTTGCCGTTTGCGTCCTTCAAAAGCGAACCATTGCGGTCGGTCTTGTATTTCAAGACGAAGGTACCAATCCGACGCTTTGGGGCACCGAATTTAGCCGTGGTATACTCACCTTTGGAGGCGATGTAACCAAGGCCCTGTGCATAGTGGTAGTTAGCCATCTTGAACTTCGGCGTAGCGCCT
>Ga0307935_1000066_pt1 | contig 49236 bp, 35 predicted proteins | sample OrgLakmetageno92_FD_201827 | JGI IMG/M metagenome (GOLD analysis project Ga0307935, IMG submission 201827) | Saline water microbial communities from Organic Lake, Antarctica - #92 | ecosystem: Environmental > Aquatic > Non-marine Saline and Alkaline > Saline | place: Antarctica: Organic Lake...
GTTTCGGAAAGAGTTTCATCAACCGGCATTTCACCGATTTCAATGGCGCGCCGAGCTTGTTCTGGCTTCTCCTCGTAATACGCCTTTGCGGATTCGAAGGTGGTTTTCACAGTTGCTCTCTCATCAGCTGCCATTTTTCGATTGAGCAGACGGAGGGAAATAAGGTCCAAGCGTTGGTCGAAGCCCGTGGCGTCTTTGATTACCGTTTGTGCCATGATTCTTCCAGCCTCGATGAATTGTGGGTCGTTCATCAGTGCAAGTGCCTGAAGCGGGGTATTGGTCTGCTCTCGGCCAACGCAGAAGGTCTCGCGTGTGGGGGCATTGAGAATTTCCATGGTCGGTGGTGCAGCGGTTCGTTTCCAGAAGGTATATAGAGAGCGGCGGTATAGCGCTTCTCCAGAGTCCTGTTTGTAATTCTTAGTATTGGACTGCGGCATCGCGACGGCGCTCCAAACACCAATCGGTTGGTAAGGCTTCACCGGTGCTCCTCCGACTTTTTCTGAGAGTAGATTTGAGCTCGCGAGAGCGAGATCGCGGATTTGTTCCGCATCCAAGCGGGTGCGGGGGCCGCGTGAAATCAGGCGGTTGTGTGTGTCTTTTTCGAGTTTTTCGGGGGTGATTTTCCCGGCTTGGCGGTAAGCATCAGACATCACGATGGTCTTGGCCATGTGGCGGAAGTCCCAGCCGCTATCGATGAATTCGGAGGCGAGCCAGTCGAGCAGTTTTGGATGGCTCGGACGCGCGCCCATGATGCCGAAGTCGCCGTTGGTTTCCACTATTCCGGTGCCGAAGAAATAATACCATAAACGGTTCATTGTGACTCGTGCCGGGAGTGGGTTCTTTGGATCGTTGAGCCACATTGCGAGTCCATGCCGGTCCTTGCTGGCGTTTTCAGGCATTGGCGGAAGCATCGCCGGAGTCTCCGGGAAAACTTCTTCGCCTTTGGAGGTGTAGTCACCTCTGATCAGGATGTGTGCTGAGGGCTTGGAATCTTTTTTCTCCTCAAAGACCAAAGTCATGGAGCCGCGGTCACGAAGGGTTTTCTCTTCTTTTTTCAGCTTATCGAGATTTTGCATTAGTTCAATCGATGGTGGATCGATGGAGGTGACGAAGTAGTCGAACAGCTCTTTGTTTTGTTTTTCATCCCGCTCGGAGGCAGGTAAAGTCGCCCAATTTTGGATTTTCTGGAGGTTGGCAATGCGGGAGATTTCTTTCTCGCTGAGGATACGGCGGTAGAAGCGAAAATCCTGAAGGGCGACTTTGGCATTCAATTGGTTGTCTCCGTTCACACGGGAGCCGAGGAGAAGGGGAGTATCAGAGACAATGTTTCCTCCGACGGTGTTCGGGTAAGTTCGAGCCCCGGCGGATTTACCATTGAGGAAAAAGCTCATGGCTTGATGACCGCTCCGTGTCCCATCGAAAGTGATCATGACGTGATGCCACTCACCTGCATTGAGCCTCCGGTGTCTGACGAGTTTGTTCGCGGACTTATCCCATGAATCTATGACATGGGAGACAAGTTTGCCGTCTTCAAGGGCGAGATCCCAGCCGCGGAGGTTTTGTTCGGGATCGAGCTTGGAGAGTATTGAGCCGTTGGCATTTTTCTCAAACCAGATGAAGCCGCCGTAGGTGACTTGGTCTTCGCGCTCGAAGTTGGCGATGTTACCGAGTGAAATTTCGCTGCCGGTTACGACAACGGCTTTCCCAAGTGGTCCATCCATGCGTTCTGGTTCAGTTGGCCATTGCTGCTGATTGCCCTCAACGGTTCCGGTCAATTTGCCTTTCTCGGCAGTCATCGGTAAATGCAGTGCGAGTGTGGAATCCGTTTCCTGACGGTCTGTCTGTTTGCTGCTGGCTAGCCAAGTTTGAAAGTCAGGATGAGCTTCCTGTTTACGAGTTTCGATATGTGTTTCGGTATCCTTGATTTTCACGAGAAGATTGTTCCAAGCGTCCCGGTCTTCAGGAATTGGCGCGAAAATCGATGGTGGGTGATTGGCATCGTTCCTATCCAACGGAGTCATGGTGTTGTTTCGGAAAAACGCGGTCAGTTGATAAAACTCTTTGGTGGAGAATGGGTCGAACTTATGATCATGGCACGAGGCGCAGCTTGCGGTGAGGCCAAGCCATACAGCACCGATGGTATCGACACGATCGGCAGCGTAGAGTGCTGCGTATTCCTCGGGAATCGCTCCGCCTTCACCGGTGGTAGCGAGGCAACGCAAAAACCCTGTTGCGATTTCTTGGTCGAGAGACGGCTTGGGAAGGAGGTCGCCAGCGATTTGTTCTGTGGTGAACTGATCCCAAGGCATGTTTGCCTTGAATGCGCGGATGACCCAATCGCGGTAGGGCCAGATGGCGCGATAGTTGTCGATATGGATGCCGTGCGTGTCAGCGTAGCGCGCTGCGTCCAGCCAGTGGCGAGTGAAGTGCTCTGCGCTTCCCATGCTGGCGAGCATTTGGTCGGCTTCAGCTGAGATCGCTGCTTCTGAGTCTTTGGCGTATGCTTCGACAAAGGCATCGGTAGTTGCCGGCTCTGGAGGTAGACCTGTGAGGTCAAAACTCAGTCTACGGTGAAAACGTCTTGGGTCCTGTGGTTCGTTTGGCGTCAGGCCGACTTCAGCAAGTTTTTCGTGAACAAAACCATCAATGGGTTTATTGGACCAATCGTTCTCAAGAGCGTCACTTTGAACGATGGGCTCGTAAGACCAATGGCCTTCGTATTCGGCACCCTGTGTGATCCATTTTTCGACCAGCGCGATTTCGCGCGGTTGCATGACTTTGTGGCTCTCGGGAGGAGGCATGACCTCGCCTTTGCTCTCCGAGTGCATGAGCTTGATTATTTCGGACTCCTCCGGTTTGCCCCTTATGATGACCGGGGAGCCAAAGTCGCGGATTTTAAACGCTTCATCCTCGATATCGAGCCGCAGCGGCTCTTTTTTTGGGTAGCGCGTTCCTGAATCTGGCCCGTGGCAGTGGTAACAGTATTCCGAAAGGATGGGCTGGATGTGCTCGTTGAAGGAAACGATCTCGGGGAGAACGATGGTTTCTTCGGAGGCGGCATTTGCTGTGTTCACATATGGATCCACGGCGTTTGATTCCTTCTGACATGAGGCCAGCAGGAGACTTAGGGGTAGCGAGGCCCATAGGTGTTTGATTATCATAATTCTCGGAATTCCGTGGAGATTTTATATACTCGGAACGGTGGGTTTTCTTTCAAGAAGGGGGAGAAAGCAACTAGACAGGAATATTCGGCCTTTTTGTATAGTAATGCAAACGGGAAAAACCTGATACCTATTGGCAAAACAAAAAAGCACCGGAAGTAATCCGGTGCCTGATGCTCCTCCGCGTAGCGCGGAGGCTTTAAATAACTATAAACCAGCTATTTTTTCAGGAGCTTGGCCATTTCTTCGCCTAAGGCGAGACCGACGTTCATGTAGGTCTTGGCGTTGCCGGCGTAGTGGGCGTTGGAGCTGGAACCCATGCTGAGCGGGTGGCTGTAAACGGTGGCTACGTCGCCTTCGAACTCAGGGTGCTTGGCAGGGTCGCTGACGGACATGGTGCCTTCGAGAATGAGCTTCTGGTTACCCTCGGCGGTTTCCTTCTCGGTCTGGCCAAGAGTGGCGCAGACAAATTTCGCTTTCGGTGCGTCGAAGTCCTTACGCAGGGCAAGGATTAGGTTGGCGAGGTTGATGCCGTAGCGACCGGCGTGACCAGCATCGTAGGTGTCCTTGTCGCCCTGCCACCAGATGAATCCGGCGATCTCGTAGTCCTCGGCGCCGGGATAGTATTTATCGAGATCAGCTAGGATCTTTTTGGCGTTTGCGACGTCATCATCGTATTGCTTTCCGGCATACCAATTGTGGCCCGGGACTTCGGGTGTTGTGCCTTTTTCCCAGCGGCCGTGGCGGACTTCATCATTGTAGCCCGGGTAGAGGTAGGTTTTGCCGTCCTTGGGGTCGGTGAACTCAAAGCGTTCGCTACCGGGAGGCAGGAGGTCCCAGCCGAGGCCACGGTTACCGATCGAGCTCTTGAGCACCATCACTGGAGCATCAATTGCGTCTCCTAATTTGTGGCCGATACCGATTTCAATACCAATCTTATTGCCACTGACGGTAAGCCAGTCGTTGCGATAAACGTTCATATTATTGCGTTTTTGCATTACCGAAACGTTGCGCACATCATCGCGTGTGGTCCAATTGCCATCGGCATCGATGAGGAACGGGTAGAGGTTCTCGGTTTTCACCGCATATTCAAGAGTGTCGTCTTGGTCAGCGCCCTTGACCTTGCCCATTTCCAAAGTGTTGGACTGGCCCATCACGATGAAGACTTGAAGGGGTTTGGGTCCATCCGCTGACGTATCATCTGGAGCTGTGGTTACCTCCGCAGGTTCATAAACGCTTGGCACTTCTTCCGCTTCGGCAGCTTCGTTTGAGGTTGCGGCTTCTTTCTGGCATGAAGCTAGCAGGAAGCCCATGCACATCGTTGCCATCAGGCCGGATGTTTTAATTGTCTTATTAAATATCATAATTGGATCGTAATTTTGGGTTTTCGTTATCTAGTGGGAAACACCAATACTCGTTAGCTTCACTGTTATTTCATTTTTTTACATAAAAAAGATAGATTTCCGGAAATGAGGGGTGGAAATACGATGAAACGTTGATTCTCAGATTCATAGAGTTCTTGATTGGCGTTTGAATCGTGAAACCTAGGATTCTCTTAATGAAACGCCTTTTTCTGCTCGATGGCATGGCCCTGATTTACCGGGCGCACTTTGCTCTCATCAATAATCCGATAAGAAACTCTAAGGGCGTCAATACCTCCGCGCTCTACGGATTTATCAACACCCTGCTATCTATCTTGGAAAAGGAGAAGCCGACTCACCTCGGCGTTGCCTTTGATACCTCCGCGCCCACCCCGCGGCACATCAAATATCCTGCTTACAAAGCGCAGCGCGATGAGATGCCTGAGGAGCTCGCCGCCTCCATCCCCCATGTGAAAGCCCTGTGCCGAGCCTTTGCCATCCCCGTTCTGGAAGTCGACGGCTTCGAGGCGGACGACCTCATCGGTACATTGGTAAAACGCGCCGAACCTGACGGTTTCGAATCCTACATGGTCACCCCTGATAAGGATTTCGCCCAGCTCATTTCACCCACCACTTACATGTGGAAACCTGGTCGGAAAGGCAGCGAGTATGAAATCATCGGCATGGAGCAGCTCGAAAGCATCTGGGGCGTCTCCGAGCCACACCAGATCATCGACCTTCTCGGCCTGATGGGAGATGCTTCTGATAATATTCCCGGCGTCCCCGGTATCGGCCCCAAGACTGCTCAGAAACTCATTAGGGAATACGGTTCCACCGAAAACCTCCTCGCGAACACCTCGAAGCTCAAAGGCAAACAAAAGGAAAACGTTGAGGCGAACGCCGATCAGGCCATTCTCTCCAAAGACCTCGCCACGATCATCCTTGATTGCCCAATCGATGTCACTTGGGAAGACCTCCTCGTCTCCCAGCGCGATGACGAAGCGATCAAACAGCTTTTCACCGACTTTGAATTTCGCTCCCTGACAAAACGCCTCTTCGGTGAAGAGCAGAGCGCAGGCTCTAGTCCCAAGCCCGCCACCGAGGAGTCAACGCCAACCCTTTTTGAAACCTTCAAAACCATCAAAGAAGTCGAGCACACCTACACCTTGGCTAACACCAAAGCGCTCCAAGACGAGCTTTTCAAGCACCTCGCCGCACAAGAATCCTTCTGCTTCGATATCGAGACAACTTCCCTCGACCGCCACTCGGCCAAGCTCCTCGGCATCGCCTTCTCTTGGAAAGCTCACGAAGGCTGGTATCTTCCGTTTTCCGAATCTCAAATCTCAAATCTCAAATCCCTTTTAAACTCCCCTTCAGAAAAGATAGGGCACAATCTTAAATACGATCTATCCGTTCTCCTCGCGCATGAGATCGAGGTCACCGGTCCGTTCTTCGACACCATGTTGGCGGACGCGCTCGCCGCCCCGGAACGGCGGCACAGCATGGATTACCTTTCGGAAATTCTGCTGGGTTACACTCCGGTGAAGCTCGCAGACATTGCCGAAGCGGCTGTGGATAATTCCGCACAGGATGATTTGTTCGCCCATGCAGCAAAGAAATCCAGCAAGTCCAAGGATCTGGATATCGCTTCAATACCACTGGAAACGCTGGCGGAATACGCGGCCGAAGACGCCGACGTCACCTTCCAGCTCGCGCAGAAGCTCCGGCCTCTGCTGGAAGAAACCGGTCAGGAGAAAATCTTTTCAGAAATCGAATGCCCCCTGTTACCAGTTTTGGTGCGCATGGAAATGGAGGGAATCGGCATCGATCTTGAGTCGCTGCAAGACATCGGCAAAGACCTCCAACAAACCATCGAGAAACTCGCTAAATCCATTGAAGCTCATGCGGGAACCCCGTTCAACATAGCTTCGCCAAAACAGCTGGGCCAAATCCTCTTCGATCACCTCAAGCTCTTGGATAAACCCAAGAAAACCAAAACCGGGCAATACAAAACCGACGAGCAAACGCTGTCGTCCCTACTCGGTATGCATCCCATTATTGAGGAAATTCTCGAATACCGTGAAGCGAGCAAACTGAAGTCGACTTATCTGGACGCTCTACCAAACCACATCGCACAGGAGACTGGGCGCATTCACACACACTTTCACCAACTCATCGCGGCGACAGGGCGCCTCGCCTCCTCGGATCCCAACTTGCAGAATATACCGATCCGCTCGGAATCCGGTCGTAAAATCCGCCAAGCTTTTGTGCCGCGTAAAGGCTTCACCCTGCTCGCCTGCGATTACTCCCAGATCGAGCTCCGCGTGATGGCAGCGCTCGCCTGTGATCCGACCATGATCTCCGCCTTCCAAGATGGTGCGGACATCCACACGATTACCGCGGCGAAGGTTCACAGCGTAACCCCCGAGGAGGTCACACGTGACATGCGCTCCGGCGCGAAAATGGTAAACTTCGGCATCATCTATGGCATCTCCGCCTTCGGTCTCTCACAGCGCCTGAGCATACCGCGCGGGGAGGCAGCGGAAATCATAGAGGCCTATTTCCGTGAGTATCCCGCGATTAAGGAATACATGGACCGGACCGTCGCAGAATCCCGCGAAAAAGGTTATGCGGAAACTCTATCGGGCCGCCGCCGCCATTACCCCGATCTGAATACCGGAAACGCCGGCCTGCGTGCCAACGCAGAACGCGCCGCGATCAACATGCCCATCCAGGGAACCTCCGCAGACATGATCAAGCTCGCGATGATCAAGATCGACGAACTGCTGCGCAAAAAACCGTATCAAACCAAAATGCTTCTCCAAGTTCACGATGAACTTGTCTTCGACTTGCACCCTGACGAAGAAGCGGTGCTGGTTCCGAAAATCCTCCACATCATGGAAAGCACCCTGCCGCTGCCGCACGATGTTCCCATCTTAGTCGAACAAGGAACTGGGAAAAATTGGCTCGCCGCGCATTGATTTTCGCATGGCCTGACGGCTGAAATTTGTCATAATTTTCGGATGCAACAAGAAGGAGATACACACCGCAAGACCATCGGCTATTTACTCTGGATCTTCGGGTTCACGGGAGCGCATAGGTTTTACTACGGCAAGCCGGTGACCGGCGCGATCTGGTTTTGCACCCTAGGTCTTCTGGGTATTGGCTGGCTGATTGATTTGTTTTTGATCCCTGGAATGGACCGCCAGGCTGATCAAAGATTCAAGATTGGAAGGTATGATTATACGTTGAGTTGGATTCTTCTGACCTTTATCGGATTTCTGGGGATACACCGTTTCTATATGGGTAAAATCTTCACCGGCCTGCTGTGGCTTGTGACTGGTGGCCTGTTCGGTATCGGCTGGCTCTATGATTTCTGCACGCTCAACACACAGGTGGATGAGCGAAATCAGCACCAGTAGGTCCAAGTCTTGAATCAGCGACCATCGAAGATGTTGACGTATTGCCGCGCTGCGGGCAACCTCGCCGCTTATGAGTGTGGGCATTATTATGGGTAGCACGTCGGATTGGCCGACAATGGAGCATGCGGCGCGGGTCTTGAAAGACTTTGGTGTCCCGTATCATGCGGAGGTCGTCAGCGCGCACCGTACTCCCGACCGGTTGGTAGAATTTTCAAAACAGGCGAAATCCAAAGGCCTGAAATGCATCATCGCCGGAGCAGGTGGCGCGGCGCATTTGCCGGGCATGGTTGCGGCGAATACTGAACTTCCGGTGCTGGGTGTGCCGGTTGAATCGAAAGCTCTCAAAGGTGTCGACTCTCTGCTTTCGATTGTCCAAATGCCGGCGGGGATACCCACTGCGACTTTTGCGATCGGGAAGGCTGGGTCAATCAATGCGGCTCTTTTCGCGGTGGCGATGCTGGGGTTGGAAGATGCAGAGCTTGCGGCGAAGCTTTCCGAGTTTCGTGCGAAGCAGACCGCGAAAGTCGCCGAGGCAACCCTGCCTGAGCTGGACTGATTCTTAAGATTTAGACCTAAAGAAAATGTCAGCTTCGGTTTTTTATTCCTCCGGGAAACAACAGGCGGTCGGTGTGATCGGCGGAGGCCAGCTCGGGCGCATGCTCGCGCTGGCAGCAAGACGCATGGGCATTCGCTCAGTGGTTTGGACCGGTGGACTGGAGGCTCCTGCTGTTGAGGTGGCGGATGAGGTTATCGACCTACCGTTTGATTCTCCGGAAGCGTTGGAGCGATTTTGTGAGCTCGCCAGTGTGGCGACGGTGGAGTTTGAAAACATACCGCTTGATACGCTCAGAGGTGTTGAGAAACGCATCGGCTTGTATCCGTCTCCGGAAGCAGTGGGAATTTGCCAGAACCGTGAACGTGAAAAGAATTTTCTCAAGCAGCACGGCATTCCCTGCACGTGGTTCCGGGTGGTAGAAACGCTCGAAGACCTGACTGCTGCGATGGCTGAACTGGATGGTGCTGGGGTGCTGAAAACCGCCGCCTTCGGGTACGATGGCAAGGGGCAGCTCAAGATCAACGGCGGGGAAGATCCGGCCGATGTCTGGAAAGAATTTGGCGAAGAACGTGCGATCCTCGAAGCATGGGTTCCTTTTGAGAAAGAAATTTCTGTGATGGTGGTGCGCTCCGCTGAGGGCGAAGTCAGAACGTATGATCCCGCTGAGAATCGTCATCGAAATCACGTTCTCGATGTTTCCATTGTTCCCGCACGAATCTCAGAGGAGACCTCAGCACAGGCGCGCACGATTGCTGAGAAGGTTGCCGTGGAGCTTGATTACAAAGGTATTCTAGGGGTCGAGTTCTTCGTTAATACGGACGGCTCTCTGGTGGTCAATGAAATGGCCCCCCGCCCGCACAATTCCGGTCACCACACTCTCGATGCCTGCGCGACATCCCAGTTCGAACAGCAGTTGCGAGTTGCTCTGAAACTTCCCTTGGGCTCCACGCGCCTTATTTCTCCCTGTGTGATGCTGAACCTGCTCGCCGATTTTTGGAAAAGCGAAACCGATCCGCCGGATTGGTCGCCTTTACTTGAACTGGATTCCTCGGTGCTGCATCTCTACGGCAAACGCCGCGCGAGCGGCATGCGGAAAATGGGCCATACGACCTTGCTAGGTGATGATGTGAAAGTGGTTCTAGCGCAGGTGGAAAAGCTCTCTGTCGGCTGGTTGCAATCGGGAGATTAAGCTGTCGAGTCTCTTCCGGAACTAGGGATTTTCAGTAGTGATTAGAGTCATCACCCCTAGGCAGTAGGAGCCCCATAATTCTGACGCCGAAGGTGTTGCGTCCCTTTCTAAATAATCCAAAAGCTTGCTCGGCTCAAAAATCATCCTGCCAACGAGAATTAGACCGGACCATAAAGCTACTAGCGAACGTATCGCGAGTGGGCAAACGACCTAACAGTCCCGAGGCGATTTTCTCTATAACTGATCCGCGATGATCTCTGCGATAGCAGATCTGGCGCCTTTGGTCTCTTCGATCTGGATCCGTCTTGAGGCGGCTATATCAGGACGGAAGATCAATCGGACCAGGTTCTCGACTTCGGTTTCATCGGAGAAAGCGATGTTTAGCTCGCGGTTGATCCTCATGCTTAGGGTGTCGAGGTTCGCGGATCCCATGGTGGCCCACCCATCGCAGATCATCACCTTCATGTGAGTCATGCGGGGGTAGCGGTAGATCTTGGCTCCGGCTTCAATGAGGACCCGGGCAGTGGCGAGGTTTCCCGCATCCATAATGGCCGAATCGCCCTCGGCGGGTATGATGACTTTTACGTCGACCCCGCGCAATGCAGCGGCACGGACCGCGAGGATCACCTTATCGTTTGCGAAATACGGGTTCTCTATCAGGATACGCCGCTTCGCTCCACGGATTGCGAGTAGCGAGGCTTCGAGGATTTCGTGGCGGCCCTGTGCGGCATCAGTTCGGAGAATACGCAAAGGAATCGCGTTTTCTTTAGGGGCTGGTTTGGGAAATTTCTTAGGAGTTGCGAATAACGAAAGATCCCCGAACCGTCCCGTCTGGCGCCATCTTTTACTGAATATTGATGCTAGATTTGCTACAACAGGGCCCTCGATGCGAACCATGAGGTCGTGCCATTCGGCGTAATATTCGCGTCCGATGTTCATTCCGCCTACGATCGCAGTGCGGTCGTCGAATAGGATGAGCTTGGTGTGGTCTGCGATAAGCCATGGATTGAGCGTCATTCGGACATCAAGCTGGGAGCCCCGCGTGAGATAGGTCTCCATGTCGACAGGTGGTTGAAAGTCAGCCGGCATACTGGTTTTCGGGCTGGAAAGGCGTGCGGTGGCAGTGCCGAAATCGTCGTAGATGACGTCCACGTCAATTTCATGAGAACGCTCGCGGAGTTTGTCTGCATAGCGAACTGCGATATCGTCGTTGTCGAAAATATAGAACTGTGCCCGGATCGACTCGCGCGCTGCAGCGATCTGACGGTCCAATTCTCCGAAGAAGTCCTTGCCGTCCACCAACCATTTGAGGGTTCCGGATTCCGCTTTGGGGAAATGGTTTGCATCCAGCAGCTTCTCAAAGGACTGCATGCCCGGAGTTTCGGCAATAGCTGGTTGTTTGACTATGTCGGGGAGATTACCGGTGATGAGTTCCGAAGGACGCAACCATAACACCGCAATGCCTTGGCGGGTGGTAGTGATCGGTTGCCTGATGGCAGAGGTCACGATACTTCGGAACACGGTTTTCGGTAATGCCCGGTTCGCCAGTAACGGATCAAGCACAACGCTCTTTGGTGGCGAATTTTGAATGTTTGGACCTGCGAGGCTTCCACAGGAGCAGAATAGAGCCGTGAATCCCGGTGCCGTTGATATAAGAAGAAATTTTCTGCAGGAAGCCCAAGTCATGGGTTTATCAAACATCTTCGGATTGTGGACATCAAGTGTTCTCGGCGGAATAGGGTGCCTTCTCAGGAAGCGGTTGCCCGAGATGCCGATAGTCCGATTTAGCTTGGTCAATATTACGGCCTCACTAGGCTCAAGTTTTAGATGAATCAAAACCGTTGGAAACGTATCAGTAGATGGGCTCTCATCGCCATCCTGCTCCTGAGCTTGGCGGGCTACGTTGCGGAAAGAATCAATCGCGGCATTGTGATGCGGCCTGTGCGTAAACTCGCGAACGAGATTGGCATTACCATCTCGTTTCCTAAGCTCACCGCTGAAGAAAAGACTGAGGCTCGGGCAATGGCCAAGGCTTGGAAACGCGAATGTCTGGAGAAATATCCCATCCTCAAGATGGATTCACATCCAGTTCCGGATGAAGAGAACGGATTTCTCATGCTCTATCAACTTGATCAAGGTCCGCGCATCACGGAGGAGTTTCAACAGTTCTTGAGCGAATGGAGATACGACGACGGCCAAAAGCTCAATACAGAAACCGCTAAGCGGTTGGTTAAAGAGCATGCTGAATACGTCGCGCACATCGAACATATTAGCAGCCTGAACCAACGCTCTAGCACTAATATGCCAGACGGCTATGTGGGATTTATTAGCGCGCGCGGGAGCAAACAAGCGGCTGAATTGTTCATGCTGCAAGCCAGCCTTGCGGCCGATAAAGGAGCAGGAAACGAGGCCCTTCATTATTTCACATTGATTGGTAATCTGTCAGACCACTTTCTGAGAATTGAGACTCCTTTCCTTCTCAGTGAAACTGTTGCCATTATAGTTGAACTCTCCCGTCAAGAATTCGCTATCAAGCAAGTCCTCCCAAAACTTGGTCCAAGCAGCGACTTGCAATCTTGGCGCAGCGAATTCGCAAGCCTGAATTATCTCTCCCCTCAGCGCTTCGCTACGATCCTCAAAGGCGAATGGAACACCAGTGCGGAATACATGACATTTCCTCTGCTGGCCATGGCGGATAAAGAGGGTTCTTTGTCCGACGGAAAAGGCTGCGCAATGGCCTATGCCGCATGGATAGCTGAGCAGGCTCTGAAAATGAACACCGCCAGTAGCTGGAGCGACATCGAAGAAGAAGATCTGGAGGCGAGATTCAAGCTCCTACCAACCGAGCAAGAATCGATGATGTCAATTTTATCCACTGGCATCAGCTCTTGGGCGAGGGGTATTCAGCGTTCGGCCCGAGCGAGTGCTCTAAACCTTGCCGTGCTCGACTTGCTTATCCTCGAAAGAGCCAAGGGCTCTTTTGCGGTTACCGACACTCAACAGATCACGCTCGATCCGATCACCGGTGAGCCGTTCATTTTTGATCCAAGAACCCGCACACTCCGCTCACCGGACACGGTCGGAATTACCTTCGACGTGGAGCCTGTCACGCTTCCGTGGTGAGTGAATGAAGGTGCCTTGGTGATGTTAATGCTCTGGCTTACCGCTTGGATAACGCCACCAGATCCACGCTTTCCCGAGAGCTGTGCGAATCTCCTCTGCGACGAGGTAGGCGCTGGGAATGAGGTACAGAGTGATCAGCGTTGCGAAGAGAATCCCGAAGGCGAGTGAGGTAGCCATGGGAATGAGGAATTGGCCCTGTAGGGAGCGGTCGAAGAGCAATGGTAGCAGGCCCGCGAACGTCGTGATCGAAGTCAGGAAGATTGGCCGGAAGCGACGCGTGCCCGAGCGTATGACGGACTCAAACAAGTCTTCGCCAGCGCGTATGCGTTTGTTCGTAAAGTCGACCATTACGAGGGAGTCATTCACCACTACTCCAGCGAGCGCGAGAATGCCGAACACTGAAAGATAGGACGGTGTGATATCCATGATGATATGACCAAACAAGGCCCCGATTGCGCCGAACGGCACTGCCAACATCACGATAAGTGGTTGATAAAGGGAGCGGAAAGGAATCGCCAGCAAGGCATAGAGCGCGAAGAAGAGTGCGATTCCTCCGTATAGAGAGCGCTTTTTGGTCTCTTCGTGATCCGCAACGTATCCGGAGTAGCGCCAGGAAAGGTTATCGTTGGAGGTGATGATGGCATTCAATTTGGTTCCCATTGAGCGAGAAATCGCGACCACATCGACGGTCTCGTCAACTGGCTTGGCATGAATTTCGATGACTTGGGAGCCGTCGATACGTTCGATACGTGAAGGAGCTTTGACGAATTCACCAGTTGCCACGGTATGGAAAGGTGCTTCACCTCCGGATGGAGTTTGAATGCGTAAGTAATCAAGGGTGGAGAGTGATTCACGTTGCGCCAGTGGCATACGCACCATCACTCGTATATCGTCGCGGCCGCGTTGCACACGCTGTGCACGCTCTCCAAAAAATGCGCCACGCACTTGCCTGGAAAGTTCACGTTGAGTTAGTCCGAGGGCCTCACCTTCGGGGCGGATCTTGATGAGCAGCTCATCGCTACTTCCGCCAATGCGGCTGTAGGCGCTTTCGATCCCGTCGTAGGATTCCATGAGGTCCTCGACCTCGCGCGCGATCTCGATCTTCTTTTCGGAATCGGGCCCACGGATTTCAACGGAAAGGTATTCCATGTCGTCGCCAGAGCCTCCGCTCCAGCCTTGATCTCCGGAAATCCAGAAGCTGCGCACATCCGGCATGTCGCCCACCAGTTCGGTCCAGCGTGCAGCGATCTCTGAGTTCTTCGGTCCGGGCACGCTGCGATCACCGGGATCAGTGACGCCAGCAATTACGTAACCATCGTTGTTGTCGAAGTTATTACGATGCGGGAAGCCACCTGCAGCAGAGGCATAGTCGGTAATGAGCGACTTGCCAGTTCCGGGATCCACGAACTCTTTCTTTACCTTCTCCAGTGCATCCGTGACTTGCTTTACTCTGATCTGTGTTTCCTGGACGGTGGAATCGTGCGGAGTGCGCAGGGCGGCGGTGATGCGGTTTTTGTCGATCGAGGGCATGTTCACAAAGCCCATTTTCCCAGAAGAGAAGTAACCGATCGCGGCCATTCCGCACGCACCGAAGATGGCAAGGGTGATGTAGCGATGTTTTGATGCAAGTCTCAGGCTAGGTTCGTAGCAACGCTCGATAAAGCGCTCCAAGCCCTCGGCAATGCGCTTTTGAAAGCGCTCGAACGAGTTAAGTTTCGTGCGGTTTACCTTGATGTGCTTGAGGTGGCTGGGCAGAGCGAGTTTTGATTCGATCAGCGAAAACACGAGAACTGCTGCAACGATGGGAGGAATCTGTTTGGTGAAACTCCCGTAGAACCCTTCAAAAAACATCAGTGGTATGAAAGCTACGATGGTTGTGATTGCACCGAAGGTCACGGGTGTGGCGACCTCAATGGTTCCCTCTGTGGCAGCTTCCAGAGGATCCATGCCTTCGCGTAATTTAAAATAAACGTTTTCCGCGGTGACAATGGCATCATCGACCACGAGGCCAATGACGATGATGAAACCAAAGATCGACATCACGTTCGCCGTGATCCCGAAGAAAGGCATCAGGATGAAGCCCCCGGCGAAGGCGACTGGAATACCCAGAGTTACCCAAAAGGCGAGCATGGGGCGGAGGAAAATACCCAGCACGATGAGGACGAGAATCCCGCCTTGTAACATGGAGGTTAACAATGTCCCGAGGCGGCCTTTGAGCTCCACCGAGGAATCGTCCCAAGAGGAGATGGTGATTCCCTGTGGGAAGCGCTCCCCAGTGGAACTCACGTAATCTTTGACCGTCTCGGCGATCTCCAATGCGTTTTCGTCGTCCAAACGCAAGACTTCGACCAGCAGGGCTGGCTTGCCGTTGAACCGCATGATCTTTTTGTTTTCCTCAAAACCATCGGAGACATTGGCGACGTCACCGATTTTCACCTCGGATCCGGCGTTATTACTGATGACGATTTTTTCGAACTCCTCACGTGTGTAGGCCTGTCCTTTGGATCGGACCGAGAGGCGGCCCTCGTCGGTCTGGATACGCCCGGCTGGGAGGTCGAAGGAAGAGCGTTGGATCGCAGCGCTGAGATCGGAAAACGTCAGGCCGAAATCGCGCAGCCGCCGAGGGTCTGCTTCGATAGAAATTTCCAGAGGAGAGTTCCCAAGGACGTTTGCCTGTGAGATTCCGTTCTTTGCTACCAAGTCGTCACGCACTCTGCGTGCTGCTTTGAGCAGGTCGGTTTCGTCCATATCGCCGTAGATGGCAACTTTGATCACGTCGAACCATTGACTGCTGTCTGGAATATAGACTTCGGGAGGTTCGATCTCATCAGGGAAATTGCTGATACGGTCGATCTTGGTTTTAACCTCGTCTCGCATGTCTTCGAGATTGATCCCGGACTTTGCGTAAAGTGTGATGCGTGCGTTGCCGTCATCGGCGCGTGATTCGATCGAATCAATCCCGGAAAGTCCTTCCAGAGCAGCTTCGACCGGTAGAACGACGCCCTTTTCAACGTCCTCTGGACTGGCGCCGCGGTAATCGACTTCCACGTAGACCCGATCGAACTCCAAGGCCGGTTGAACCTCGAGAGTGATTTTCTCCATTACCGACCAGATTCCGAGCCCGAGAATACCGAACAGCAGAAAATTTGCAGCGATGTCGTTACGTGCGAACCAGCGAATCATTGATGAAATTTCTAAACTCTAAATTTTTAAGCTATGGGCAAACCGAAGTGGTAATATCCTGAAGCAAAGCCTAAGCGCTGTTTACGCAGCATCAAGCTGACTTTGTTCACCTAAGGTCAGGAGTATCAAGCTAAGGGGAAAGCCGCGAATGAATGCGAATCCAACAAAAAACACCTCTTTCCAAAAGGTTTCGGAGGCTTTTTCTTTCTAATTTTAGCGCTCTTACCGAAAGCAGTGGGGCTGCCTTGATCATCCGCGTCCCGAGAATTGGTAAAATCGTTGTGTCAGCGCGCTCACTCTGACAATCAGATGTAGAACATCGGGTCCGATGGCGGACTGGCGAGAGCCTCCAAGGTCACGTCTTCTAGGTTTTTACTCAGTTTTGTGGATACGGTTTCCCAGGCACGATGCACGGCAGCGCCGGATTCCCCTTGGTCGAGAGCGGTATTCTGGAGCTGGGAGGGCTCTACGGATTCGACGATTTGCCTGAGATTGATGTTCTCAGCCGGGCGCGAGAGCATGTATCCGCCAGAGGCACCACGGCGCGAATCAATGATTCCGCCTCTTCTGAGGTCATTAAGAATTTGAACTAAAAAGTTCGCAGACACAGCTTCGCGTTGCGCCAACTCGTCAAGACGGGTAAGAGTCTTCCCGTCATAGGTTTTTGCGAGTTGCGCAAGGGCACGACAGGCATATTCTAATTTTTGGGAAATCTTCATGATCGAGAAAGAGAAAACAGTGGTAGATGAGAGTGGAACGAAGTTGTGCGGGGGGGAAGCCGCGAATTTGGAAAACCTCTGGTTGAAGCTTCGGTCCGAGGCAGAGCGCCTTTGCGAAGAAGAGGAGGGACTGCGTATCTTGGTTGAGGATGTGATTCTTTCGCGCGGGAGTTTTGCTGAAGCGCTCTCTGCACGCTTGAGCCGGAGGCTGGCCCGCGAGGATATGCCCAGGGAGATCATCGAGCCTCTCATCGCGGATATTTTCGCGAAACATGATCATATCTCTCACTCTTGCAGCCGCGATCTACTTGCGATGTTCGAGCGCGATCCAGCGTGCTTTTCTCCGCTGGAGCCCATGCTTTTTTTCAAAGGCTTCATGGCGCTTAGCACCTATCGTGTGAGTCATCAGCTCTGGAAGGAAGACCGGCGCTGGTTGGCCCTTTATTTACAGAGCATTTCCTCGGAAGTGTTTTCCACTGATATACATCCAGCGGCACAGATCGGCTGCGGAATCCTGCTGGACCATGCGACGTCGTTCGTGGTCGGTGAAACGGCTATCATCGAAGATGATGTTTCCATTCTTCACGAGGTGACCCTTGGTGGAACAGGTAAAGTAGCGGGCAACCGGCATCCCATTATCCGCTCTGGCGTGCTGATTGGTGCCGGCGCTAAAATACTTGGCCGGGTCGAAATCGGCTCCCATGCGAAAGTCGGTGCTGGCAGTGTCGTTCTCAATGACGTCCCGGCACATACCACGGTTGCGGGTGTTCCTGCAGTAGTGGTCGGTGAGGCTAATGAAATCAATCCGGCGCTAGAGATGAATCAACATCTGGACTGCATGGCCAACCACATTTGACGTGTCTACGATGAACTCCGAGACACCCGAAGCTGAGCCGAGCAAGCGGCAATGGGCGGGCTACTGGAGCATGATTGTCCAGCAGACGCAGAACGCGTTCAACGACAAGGCGGCGCAGTTCATTCTTGTGCCTCTGGGTGGAGCGGTAGGCTTTGCGATCGAATCGTGGGCGGGGCTGATGATCGCGCTGCCGTTCGTGTTGTTCGCGCCTTTGGCTGGCTGGTTGAGCGACCGGTTTTCAAAGCGAAACGTCATCGTTGGAGCCGCGATCGCCCAAGTATTGATTCTCTCGTTTATAGCGATGGCAGTGTTCCTGAAGCAAATGCCGCTCGTGCTGGCGGGCTTTTTCCTGCTGGCGGTGCAATCAGCCTTCTTCAGTCCGGCGAAGATCGGTATTAACAAGGAACTGGTCGGCTCGAAACACCTCGGCTTTGCAGCGGGTGTCCAACAAATGATGGCAATGTTTGCGATTCTTGCTGGGCAGATTGTTGCCGGCTGGTGGTATGACACGCGTTATGTCGCGCTTGGATCCCTCAGTGAAATGGCATGGAAGGCGGCATTTTTTCCTCTCGTGGTCCTGACCTTTTGTGCCATTCCCGCTGTTGTCATGGCGATCTCGATTCCTCATGTTCCGGCGTATGGTAGGGAGCGCCTGAGGTTCAGGCTTCTGTTTAGTCATTTCAGGGATCTGAAGGAACTGTGGCGCGAGAGGAGCCTGCGCCAAGCATCGCTAGGGGTGGCTTTTTTCTGGGGATTTGCCGCTTTCATTAATCTGTGGTCGGTAAAGGTAGCGAAATCTCTGACCGATGGAGGAGAGGGCTTCGGAACGCTATCTTCTATTTTTATGGCTGCGGCTTCGCTCGGAATGGTGTTTGGCTTTGCTTTCGCTTCTTGGCTATTGAGGAAAAAAATCGAACTTGGCTGGGTGCCTTTGGGTGGGCTCTTGATGACACTCAGCGCTCTGCTTTTGGTCTTCGTTTCGCCAGGTGGGTGGATGTTCTTGGTAGGTATAGGGCTGCTTGCATTTTCGTCCTCGCTATTCCTTGCTCCGCTCAACGCTTGGATGCAGGACCATTATCCTGCGAATAAGCGGGGTGAGCTACAGTCCGCGGTAAACCTTCAAGACTGCCTCGCTGGCATCTTTGCGGTGATCGGCATTGAGGTGATGATACGTGTAGCAAGCTTGCTGGGCTTATCCGAGATGGCGGGCTTCAGGCTTCAGTTGCTGGTGATCGCAGGTGTCTGTGCGCTGATGACTGGCTTCGTAGTTCGTATTCTTCCGGCTGATTTCATTCGCCTGCTCGTGAGTGCACTAATCCGGATTCTTTACCGTATCAAATTCACTGGCACTGAACATCTCCCGAGATCGGGTGGGGCTTTGCTCTTACCGAATCACGTCACCTTCGCCGATGCCTTTTTCATATCTGCGGCGAGCGCTCGCCCACTTCGGTTTGTCATGGATGAAGGCTTCATGGCGAACAAACTGATACGGCTTTCTGCTAAATTGTTCGGCACGGTTCCGATACGCCGTGACAAGCCGCTGGTGGCGATTCGTAAAACCATCGAAGCTCTCGAGCAGGGTCATCTTGTGGTATTGTTCCCAGAGGGACAGCTCAGCCGCACTGGCGGACTTGGTGAAATTGAAAGAGGTTTTGAGCTGATCGCTAGAAAAGCCAACGCCCGACTTTATCCAGTATGGGTTGATGGTTCATGGGGCTCTATCTTCTCTTTCGAGCGAGGAAAATTCTTACGGAAAATGCCTTACCGGATTCCCTACGGGCTCACGATTGCCGTAGGCGAGACGATACCCTCCACCAAGCCTGATCGCGCGCTTATCCAAGCAGCGCTAATGAAGACTTCTGCGGAGGCGGTTGCCAAGAGGTTCATGCGAAACACAGACCCATTGGATCGTAACGCACATCAGCTAACTCAGTTCGCGGCGATGCCGCGGGCGGCAACGATTCACATCCTGGAATGTGAGGAAGACAGCCTGAACGTTGCTGATGTCTTCAAACGCTTCACCCAACAAACCGGTGGCCAATGGATATCCGAACCGAGCTTTTCTCCGATGGATGGGGACTTTTGGATCGGTGGCGAGGAACTCAGAAAGCAGGTGGCAGCAGCCGAGGTATTTTCAGGAGAGTCACGGTTTTATGATTTCAGCGAGAATGCGAAGCATGCTCTTGAGCGAACCGGTGTTGTCCATCTTCCATGTTTTGCGATCGGCAAGCAGGTGGTCTCCATGTCGATGCTGCATCCTCCTCTGCCGATCCCGACGAGCCAGTTTCAAGCGGGATGGAAAGATGGTTCAGTAGGGAAAATCCTACCCGGTTGGTATCTCGAAGACGGCATGGTCTTTCCCGGAGGACTAACGCTCCCCGCTGGTAGCCATTTGGATGAGGTGGGATTTCTGATCTTGGAATGACGGATTTACCCACCCGCCATTATTCTATTTTCTCGCAAATCCTGAAACCAAGGTCCTTCCTGCGTATTGAGCGATCGTCTACCCATTTGCGGGTGAGAGCGCCTTGCTCGGATCTGAGATAAGAGCCGCCGATGATGATCCATTTAGGTGCTTCAAACGGCTTTGAGGGGCTGGTGCTCGGCTTGGAAGTCCACTCTGAAACCGATCCCGCTAGGCCGAGAATTCCCTTTGAACTTCGGTCCGGAGTTTTATCAGTCACAGGGAGCCATTCACCCACAGGTAGTGTGGAAGGGTCCTCAGTTCCCGACTTTAGGGCGCCAAGCCATTGTTCTTGAGTTGGGAGGAAGCCGCGTTTCCATTTGCTGTAGGCGTAAGCGTCCCACCAGTCGACCCCCACCACAGGTGTGTGCAGATTGATCTCTCTTCGGTTCCAGCGCTCGCCTCGCTTCGCGCTATGGTAGAGATTCTTCCAATCGTTGGGCCGGTGGTTGGGCTTGGTTGCGGGCTGCTGCGGGTGGTCGTAAATTCCTTGGGTGCCGTTTTCGGAGAGGATTTCCAAAGACTTCAGGAAATTAGCATATTCCCCGATGGTCACTTCGTGTGCTGAGATTTGAAATGATGTAATGCTAAATCTTTGGCCGTCTTGAGTCGTGAATTCACCGGCTGAAATTTTTACCCAGCCAGGTTTGGTTGGTGCTGTCTCAGGCTTGGTTTCGACATCTGGGATGAGAAACAGTGTGGCGAGAATCACCACCAAAAATGCGCCAGCAATGAGGAACTTCCATTTACCAAGTCCCGGACGAACGGCGGCGGTTGCCGGAGCCATGATGTCAGATGGTTCAGTTAGTTGTTGCTCGATCTGATCACAGTAATGACGGATTTGTTCCCAACTGAGGGGTTGATCCACTTCTTGGCCGCGCATCCATGCGAGCAAGGTGAGGCAGCGTGTCGTTCCGGGGTGCTCCTGATTCAAGAGTCTCTGAAAGAAACTTCCCAGTGCTACTACATCCCTAGTGGATTGGTCATCTGAACGCTCTCCCACAATCACGAGGTTCTCGATACGGACCACGTTCTGGGAATCGATAAAAATATTTTCTGGTTTTAATGGTGAGGTGGAGTTCGAGTGCGTCTGGTGGTAGATGTTGGCTTCACAGAGACGTTTTACAAGCTGGACAAAATCAAGAGCTTTGAAGGTTTGATTTGAAGCGGTGAGCTGCTCGATATTCTTCCCTGGCAGTAATTCATAGGCGTAGAAACAGTGTTCGCTTGCGGTCGAAGCCTCGTAGATCGAAGCGACCAGAGGGTGCTCGACTGAGGCTTTGGCGCGAACATCAGCAAGGAAGTTTTCCTGGCTGGATTCGTCTGCGTGAATGAGCTCGGAGATGAGGACGGAGCGCCCGACCGAGGCCTGTTCTGCAAGCCAGATACGGCGTAAACCATCCTCCCTAAGGCGCTCCTTAGGTAGATAATCGCCAAACGACGGCTGCTCTTTTTGATCTTCCATGGTAATGATCTTTCCCTTACTCGGTCGGAAGGGGTGTTAGTAGGGGTATATCGGGATCGAAATCCGGGGGTAGGTTGTCACGGTTGAGAAATTCGGGAAATCTATCGCCGTATGGAGAGGTAGGTGGATCATCTCGGCCTATTCTTGCCGCAAGCTCACGCGGCCATGCTTGGACATCAAGGATCTCGCCCTTGTAGGACAAAATCGCGACTTGTCCGTAATAGCTGAGCTCTCCGAAAAGGTGATTGGTTTGTATATCCCGTTCGGGAATTTGATAGGTCACCCGAAGAGTTTCCTTGCCTTCTGACCAGTCGAACGGACGGGAGATCCACTCTGGCTTAGCCCATGATTCTTGCTGCAGTTCCACGATGTTTCCTTGCGAGTTTTTGTTGAACAAAGTCACTGAAATTTCGATTTCTGAGGATTCGACATTTTCTCCAAGCGCCTTGATGACCGGCACGTCAAGGATCACGCGCTGACCTTCGAGAGACTGGGCGTCGTTAAAAATCCGGACTCGCCCGAGTGCTATCTTACCACGCATATCACCGGGTTGCTCGAAGCCTTCACTGAGCTTGAGAGCGGCATCCTGATAGAGGCCGCCGGCGCGGCTCAGTCCCATTTGAAAGACCTTTTCATAGTAGCTCGCGGCGCGATCGTAGACGCCCATGGTTTCGTGAATCGAGCCCATCTCAAACAGGACTGCGGGGTGTTCAGGAGAAAGGCTGAGGGCTTCTTCAAGTTTCACGATTGCCGCTCCCATATCTCCGGCGATATGTGCGCTTCGTGCTTCATTGAACAGTTGCTCAGCACGTGGATCGGCAATTGTGGGAGGGGCGATGACTTCGGGTTCGATCGCTTGCGTGGATGAACTGTCCCACGTGTTGTTCGGGGCTGGGGAGTTGGGAATGCGCACGGCGACGATCTTCTCAATTTCCTTCTCAACCTCCTTCTCAACGATGCGAATTCCCTGTCCTTCCTCGAAACGCACGGCGAGAGCGATTCCCGCAACCAAGAGTTGCGAAAACGCGATCAGGCCAAGGGCTCCACAGGCGAGAGCAAAGACGTTGTTTCGATTCATCTGGAACGAAGGTGGCGAAATTTGAGAACTCCGTCAAATTTCATGTTCGTATCGGAATTTTCGCTACAGGATAGAAATAGTGAAGATTGTCCTAAGCTTATTTCTGTTGCTTGGCATCATCTGGTTTTTACCTCTTCCGGAGGGCGGTCCGGTGATGGAAGGGCTGGACGCATCGCAAGTTCGGTTGGGGCTCGGTTTTTTCGTATGCATCGCTTGGCTGTGGATGACCGAGGCAATGCCACTCAGTATCACCGCTCTTTTGGTTCCGGTGCTGGCTGCGGTAATGGGCTTGGGGGATTTACAAAAGACACTCGCTTCATTTGCTCACCCTTTAATTTTTGTGTTCCTCGGTGGGTTTGCTCTGGCTGCGACTCTCTCGGCGCAAGGGTTGGATCAGTGGCTTTCCGGGCAGATTTGTCGTTTGGGAAGGGGTCGGTTTTTGAATGTGTCGCTCTGGCTTTTCGCGGGAGCTGGGATGCTTTCGATGTGGATGAGTAACACTGCGACCACCGCGATGCTGTTGCCATTGGCGTTCGGAATTCTTGCTCAATGCGAAACGGAGAGCCGTAAAAACACGTATTTTCTTCTCCTTGGTCTTGCTTACTCAGCGAGTATTGGTGGCTTGGGAACGATTGTCGGCAGCCCTCCGAATGGTATCGCGGCAAAGCAATTGGGTATCGGTTTTGGCGAATGGATGCGATTCGGTATTCCAGCGGTGGCTGTATTACTCCCGTCGATGGTAGTGCTGCTGTGGGTTTTATTGAAGCCGGTGAATCTTGAGCTGAAGGCCAAGCTCCGGACCGATCCGGAATTTACATTCACGCGTCCGCGGCGGGTGACTCTGGGGATCTTTGGGCTGACGGCCCTTGCGTGGATGTTCGGTGCGCCTTTAGGCCGGTTGCTTGGTATCGATCAAATGGACGCCTGGGTTGCAGTTGTGGCGGTAATTTTACTCGTTGGATCAAAAGTGGTCAGTTGGAAAGAAATCGAAACCAGTACGGAATGGGGAGTATTGTTCTTATTTGGTGGAGGGCTGGCGCTTAGCTCAATACTCGGAAGCTCTGGCACCAGCTTGTTCATGGCCCGTATTTTGGGGGGGATGATCGAGGCCTGGCCATTCTGGCTATTGATAGGAGCGGTGGTCGGGTTTGTTATTTTTCTCTCCGAGCTCTCGAGTAACACCGCAACGGCAGCTCTGTTAGTGCCGATTTTTTATTCCATGGCCATTGAATTCGAGCTGCCGGTGGCGCAGTTGATTTTGCCACTCGCTCTGGCTGCTTCCTGTGCGTTCATGTTACCAGTCGGGACGCCTCCGAACGCGATCGTCTTTGGTTCTGGCAGGATTCCCCAAGGGCAAATGATGCGTGTGGGCATGCTATTGAATCTGATTTTTATTGCGCTGATTACGGCGCTTTCACTGATCTTATTTTGAGCCTTTATCCGGCGCTGGATTTTGCTTTTTTTTGGGCGTTGCCCAGTGGTCGACGGCAGAGTTGACCAAGAAATCGCTACCCAAAGCTTCGCGGCCTAGCAGCAGGCGATGGATCATGCGTTTGCGGCAAATCAATGAGACGACTATTTTCTTCTCGGCTCCGGCGAGACGGAGCGTGGTTTCCACAAAGATGCGGTCTGTGGGGTTGCCTGAAGAAGAGCGCACGCGTTTACGCAGTTTGATATCCTCCTCAAGAGTGAGAAACTTTTTGTCTTTGCGGTCGAGACGTATGGTGAAGCGGACGCGATTTCCGGGGAGCTCGGTGATTTCCGAGCAGTCGATGGCGGAGCTTTTTGCGCCGGTATCAGCCTTGGCCTTGATGTGCAAAGACCAGTCTGGGAAGTCTACCCACTCGCGCCAGCCGATGATCATGCTCATGCCTCTGGAGTTTCGGGTTGGGAAAGCTTCTTCATCTTGCGGGTCTTACGCTTTTTCATGGGGATGAGGCCTTTCATTTGCTCGGCTTTTCCGTAGCAGAGAAGGGTGTCATCCGCTTCCAAAACACGCGAACTCTTTGGATTTGAAATCACGGAAGCTTTTCGCTTAAGAGTGAGCACGACCACGTCTTGTTCGCGGAGGCCGGTTTCTTCGAGGGTTTTACCGACAAAATTACTGCCGTCTGGGATGTGAATGTCGGCTACGGAATAACCGCGTGAAACCGTGAGACGTTGGCGGATATCGATTTCTGGAAACTTCACTTGATCCTCGATGTAGTCAATCACTTCACCGGCGATGTCTAAGCCGGTGGCGCCTTCGATGCCCTCGAAGCCAGGTGAGGAATTAACCTCCATGATTTGAGGGCCGTCCTTACCTTCCAGCATGTCCACACCGCAGACGCGGAGTCCCATGATTTGCGCGGCGCGCACTGCGGCTTCTTCATAGGCTGGGTCGAGAGTGATCGCTTCGGCCTTGCCACCACGGTGCACGTTGGAGCGGAATTCTTGGCCTTGGGCGACCCGGCGAATGGCGGCGACAACACGGCCACCGATCACGAATGCACGCACGTCCTTGCCTTTGCTTTCTGAGACGAATTTCTGGAGGAGGACTTGCTGTTTGGTGGAGTGAAGGGTCTCGACGATGGCTTTTGCGATCTCGATTTTGTCTGCGAGAATCACGCCGACTCCTTGGGTGCCTTCGAGTAGTTTGATGATCACGGGAGCGCCACCAACACGTTTTAGAGCGTCTTCGACATCACGTTTGTCATCGACGTAGGCGGTGGTCGGAATGCCGACGTCGTGGCTGGAAAGGATCTGCAGCGAGCGGAGTTTGTCGCGTGAATTACTGATTCCGGCCGAGGTGTTCGGGGTGAATACATCCATCTGCTCGAATTGGCGAACGACCGCAGTGCCGTAGCGGGTGATCGAGGTGCCGATTCTCGGTAAGATTGCATCCGGCGTGTTCAAGGCCTTGCCGCGGTAGTAGAGGTCAGGATCGCCTTTATCGAGGCCGATGGTTAGGCGGAGTGTATTCAGTACCTCGACTTTGTGGCCACGTTTTCTACCAGCTTCGACGAGGCGGCGCGTTGAGTAACATTTGGGCGAACAGGATAGGATGGCGATTTTCATAAAAGGTGTGCGGCTGGTGTTGATAATACACGCTGGAGCTTCATTGATAGGTGAGAGGCGGCTAGGCGTCAAAGAAAAGTCAGAATTGGGAGGATCTGGAAAAGTGCCCGGGCGATGGCGCAATCGCGAAGCGCCAAAGTCAAAAACATCAAAATCGTCATTCGTCTTCTCCATTTCACGGAGTGTTATTAGGTCTTTATTTGACTTGCGAGGGTTCTACGTCCATTAAGATGAGCTCATGGCGCGCGGCATTTTCATTTTTTTTAAGACGCTGCCGCTGATAATATTTTTCACGGGATGCGCGGCACTTTCTCCGGAGAGCCGGATGGGGTCGGTTGACGCGCCTGGGTCGTGGGCGGCAAGCAAAGAGGCGAGCGCTGGGATCGACAGGAGATGGGTGCGGAAGATCGGTGGTGGTGAATTAAGCGGTTTGGTGGAGCAAGCGTTAACCCATAATCCGGATCTCAGGGCGGCAGCCGCACGTGTCGAGCGCGCCGGAGCGGAGGCTGCGATCGCCGGTGCTGGGCGTTTGCCGAGTCTTGGCATCGGTGGAGATGGCCGCCGTGATAAGCAGAATTTTATTGGCTTTCCGTTCGGCGCGCCCGGCGGTGGAGTCCCGTCCAATATTTCCCAACAGTTCGGGGTGAATCTCAATGCCGCGTGGGAGTTAGACGTATGGGGGCGGGCGAAGGCAGGACAGGAAGCAGCAATCGCAAACGCGGAGGCGAGAAGATATGATTATGAAGCGGCGCGAGTTTCTCTGGCAGGACAAGTCGCCAAGGCTTGGCTGGCATTGGGCGAGGCGAATGAACAAGTGGCTCTTGCGGAGAGGGCGGTGCGCGCTTCACGAACGCTTGCGGATGCGGTTAGTCAGCGCTTTCAGAGGGCGATTACAGATGATGGTGGTTCTGCCGCGCAAGTGAGGCTCACCGAGACCGAAGCAGTGAACCGAGTGGGGACACTAGCTCAGCGTAGCCAGGAGCGTGAAAACGTGCTCAGGCAGCTTGAGATTCTATTAGGCAGTTACCCCTCCGGGAGCCTCTCGTCACGAGTCACGTTACCGGGTTTCCCTGGACCGACTCCTTCCGGCTTACCTTCCGAGCTATTGCAGCGCAGGCCGGATATTCTCGCAGCAGAGCGTATGCTCGCGGCATCGGGGCGGCGGGTGAAACAGGCAAAGCTTGCGCGTTTCCCCAGCCTCAGCCTGACGGCGTCCGGGGGCACGAGCACCGAATCAATTCGCGATGTGTTGAAGAGTGATTTCGGCATCTGGTCGATTGGAGGAAGGCTCACGCAGCCGATTTTTCAAGGAGGAGAAATTTCAGGCGGTATTAAAATTGAGCAGGCGGCAGAGCGGGAAACAATCGCACTATTACAGAAGACCGTTTTGAACGCATTTGGAGAAGTGGAGCAGGCGCTGGTGGCGGAAACTTACCTCGTCCAGCGTGTTCGCGTGGCCAAGCAAGCATCCGAGCTCGCCTCAGAAGCTGCGCAAAGTGCGCGTGAAGAATACAGTGCGGGTATCGGTGATGTGCTAACGTTGATTGAGGCGACCGAGCGCGACGTTGATTCTGCCAGTCAATATGTGGCGCTGCAGCGTTTGCGTTTGGAAAATCGAGTGGACCTTCACCTTGCCCTTGGTGGGGATTTCCGAGCATCAAAATAAACGACCATGAATGAGAAACTAGAGAGTGAACGTAAGACGCAGTTGAGGGCCGTTTTTTCGTTCGTCATTATTTTGGTGATCATTGGGATCACGGTTCTGGGAGTGGTCGTATTGGTTCTCAACAAGCGCGTGGCGAAGGAAGAGAAGAAGGAGCGGATCGTTCCGGCGGTCGAGGTGACGGTGGTCTCCGAGGAAGATTATCAGGTTGAAATCGATACTCAGGGAGTTGTTGAAAGCTCTCGTGAGACGATGCTTGCGGCCGAGGTTGGTGGGCGTGTGATGAAGGTCTCAGCGAATCTCAAGCAAGGTGGAATGGTGAAACAAGGAGAGCGCTTGGTGCAGATTGACGCGGCGGATTACAGGTCAGCTCTAGCGGTGGCGGAAGTCGCGCTGGCAGAAGCGGAGCTGGCTCTTGAGCAGGAAAAAGCGAGGGTGGATCAGGCGAAGCTGGATTGGGATAAACTTGGAAGAGGTGAACCGATAAATCCGTTAGTACTGCGCAAGCCGTATTTGGCGGCGGCGGAAGCACGGACGGAATCTGCGCGCGAAGAAGCGGCAAGAGCACGACGTGATCTGGAGCGTACTGAAATTTTTGCGCCATTCGATGCGGGTGTGCGCATGGCCGATGTTGAGGAGGGTGCGGTGGTCATGCGAGGAACGATGGTCGCGGAGTTATACGCCAGCGAGGACCTAGAAGTGCGCCTGCCGCTGGGTCTTGAGGATTTCGGTTTTCTAAAGCGTAGTGAAAACGGAGAAGTTCTCGGCGGCATTCTTTTGAAAGGGGAAATCGGAGCTCAGGCATACGAATGGAAGGCGGCTCCATTGAGAGTGGATCCTGAGATCGACCGTAAAACACTTTCCGCAACGGTTGTGGTAAAGGTTCTTAAGACGAGCGGTTCACCGTTTCCATTTCCGCCGGTTGGCCTCTTCGTCGATGCGGAAGTCGATGGGAAGGATCTTAAAAATGTCAGTGAGATCCCGCGCCGAGCTTTGCTGGAGGGCGGCCGAGTCATCCTTGTGAATGAGGACGGCAAGATTGATTTCCGAGATGTGAAGGTCGTGCGCCTGAATGAGAAGACCGCGGTGATCAGTGACGGTATTGAGCCGGGAGATCGGGTGGTTCTAACCCGGCTTTCGACGCCTGTGGTTGGAATGGAGGTGGAGATCGAGGAGCGGTTGGAAAATGAGGTGAGGAAATGAACCCTGTCCGATGGTTTACGCGCAATCACGTAGCGGGAAATTTCCTGATGCTCATGATCCTGATCGCGGGATTCACGACTTGGTTCAAGTTGAAGAAGGAGATTTTTCCTGAGATTGCCATCGATGCGATTTCCGTTTCCATACCGTATCCGAACGCGACTCCGGAGGAATCCGAACGCGGTGTGGTGGTGCCGGTCGAGGAGGCGATTTCAGATCTCCAAGGAATTAAAAAGGTCCGTGGCACTGCATCGCAGAACGTCGGGACCGTATTGATCGAGGTGGAGACTGGCTATGATGTGCGCGATGTGATGAGCGATGTGAAATCGCGTGTTGATGCGATCGAGAATTTCCCCGTAGAGGCAGAGACTCCGGTGCTGGAGGAGATTTTGGTGAAAGCACCTGTGATGAGCGTCACGCTCACAGCGGATACAGATGAGACGACCATGCGCAAACTCGCGGAGCGGGTGCGGGATGACTTACTGAATTATCAGGCCCCGAAGTCCGGGGATGTGAGTGCGTTTTTTGCGAAAGCGTTTCGCGGTGAGCAGAAGATCAGCCAGGTGACGATCACTGGGACGCGTCCTTACGAAATTTCTATCGAGGTTTCCGAAGAGCGGCTTCGAGAGCTGAACCTGAGGCTTTCGGATATCGCACAAGCTGTGCGGAGTAGCACGATGGACATGCCGGGTGGCTCCGTCCGCACCGAGCGCGGAGAGGTGATCTTGCGGGCGCTCGGGAAGCGCTATGAGGCCTCGGAAATGGCGGGCATACCGGTTACCACTGCCGAGGATGGAAGTGCGATATTCCTAGGAGATGTGGCTGCGCTGGTTGATGGCTTCGAAGACGTTGATCTCAGTAGCAGATTCGATCAGGAAAATGCGGTAGTCTTGAATGTATATCGCGTCGGAAACGAGGATACCCTCACGCTGGCAAATATGGTGCGGAGCTACGTGGAGGGAAGCCGTGACCGGCTTCCTGACGGGGTGGAGCTTTCGATATGGAACGATCAGAGTCTATACTTGGTCGGACGGCTTGACCTCCTCAAGCGAAACGCGATCACCGGCTTGATTCTGGTGCTCGGTGTGTTGGCGCTTTTCCTCCGGCCTTCGCTCGCGTTTCTTGTCGCGCTGGGAATTCCAGTTTCCTTTGCGGGCGGTATCTGGCTGATGCCATACATGGGTATTTCCGTGAACATGATTTCGTTATTCGCGTTTATTCTCGTTCTTGGAATCGTGGTGGATGACGCGATCGTGACGGGCGAGAACGTTTACGCCCGGATACAGAAAGGCGAGCATCCTTCGACCGCCGCATGGAAAGGAACCAGCGAGGTCGGCACGATCGTGGTTTTCGGAGTGATCACCACGATGGTCGCTTTCACTCCGATGCTCGGGTTGAGCGGAGTCAGTGGCAAGATCTGGCCTAACATTCCGCTGGTGGTTATCCCGACGCTGGCGTTCTCGCTACTGCAATCGAAATTTGTCCTTCCTGCTCACCTCGCATTACTCGCGCCGACGGATCGGGAGAAGAAAGTGAATGTTATTTTCCGATTGCAGCGACGTATTGCTGATGGCTTGGAGACGTTTGTGGAAAAGGTTTATCAGCCGGCTTTGAGATTTTGTCTGGGCTGGAGATACGTGACAGTCTTCGCGTTCGTCTCGGTGCTGGTGCTGACCTTGGCGGTTGTCTGGACGGGATTCATCCAGTTCAAGTTTATGCCGGACGTCGAGGGCGACATCCTCAGTGCGAAGGTCGAACTGGTGCAAGGTGTGCCGTTTAAGGAAACCGAGAAAATCGTCCAACGCATCGAAGCCGCAGCGATTGCCCTTTCAGAAAAATACCAGACGGATGATGGCGGTGATCTCTTACTCCACGTGCTGAGCAGCGCGGGAACCCAGCCGTTCCAGACCGGGATTGGTGGCATGATCGGCGCTCCGACCGCAACGCATATTGGTGAAGTGACTTTGGAACTGTCTCCGAACCGTTCCGTGGATTCCGAGACTCTGGTCGCTGAATGGAGGCGTCTGATCGGGACGCTCCCGGGAGTGGTCGAGTTGAGCATTCAGGCGGAAACGGCCACTGCGGGTAACGCGATCGACGTGAATTTGACCGGGCCTGATCTGGAGCGGCTTATCGAAGCGACCAAGTTTGCGAAAGAGGGCTTGGATGGTCTTTCCGGAGTGATCGATATTTCCGATTCCAACCGCGTGGGGAAGGACGAGCTCAGGTTCAATGAGTTGACTCCAGCAGGACGCGCGATGGGCTTTAGGCTGGATGATGTCGCGTCCCAAGTTCGGGATGCGTTTTATGGGAATGAGGTTCAGCGGCTTCAGCGTGGGCGCGACGAGGTTAAGGTGATGGTCCGTTTCCCTGAAGATGCGAGGCGCACTCTCGACAGCCTGGAGAACATGAAAATCCGGACTCGGGAAGGTGATGAGGTGCCATTGTTGCAAGTGGTCGAACTGGAGCCCGGGAGAGGGCCGGCGGTGATTCAGAGAACCGATAGACAGCGCTCGATCAAAGTGACGGCAGACGTCGAGCCGGGAGTGAATGCGAACGAAGTGGTCTCCCGTTTCACGGAGAAAACTCTTGATGAAATCCCGAGGAGGTTTCCCGGAGTGCGCTACTCTTTCGAAGGCGAGCAGAAGGATCAGAATGACAGTGTGCGGGAGATTGGGATGGGTTTCTTGGGAGCGTTGCTCGCGATGTATGTGTTGATCGCGATTCCGCTGCGCTCGTATCTCCAGCCACTAATTATCATGTCGGTGATTCCGTTTGGATTGGTTGGTGCGATCTGGGGTCACGCTCTGCTCGGTATGAACCTCAGCATCATGTCCATGTGCGGGCTCGTCGCCCTCGCCGGTGTGGTCGTGAATGACAGCCTGGTAATGGTGGACTATGTGAACCGCCACAGGGGCGAGTCCGAAACCCTGCAAGATGCCGCAGTCGCTGCAGGTGGCCGTCGTTTTCGGGCGATCATCCTGACATCTCTGACGACCTTCGTCGGAATCATGCCGATGGTATTGGAAACTGATATGCAGGCGCGCTTCCTGATCCCGATGGCAGTTTCGTTATCCTTCGGAATTTTGTTCGCGACTGTCATCACCCTATTCCTCGTTCCAAGTGTCTACATCATCCTCGAGGACGCAGCCCGGATGTCCGGCAGATTTATCAGGAAAAGGTAGCGACCCACTTGAGCAAGAATATGGAAGCACACGGAGCGGTGTGTCTCTGACCGCCGGATAAGAATGGCGGAGATCTAGCACGGAGGAGGAAATGGCTTGGCTTGTGCAGGCGCTCAGAGAGACGCCTTTCCTGTGCTTCATATTTGTCAAATGAAGTTCGTTGTTCTATTTATCTTTACTGCATTACTTCTAGGTATTAACACCATTCATCAACATGAAAAAGAAATCCAAACGAACTAAAGCTAAGCATAAATGGCTGACCCAAGAGTTGAAGCTGCTGGGTGAAATCCCGGATGCGGAACTCGCCCGCCGCATCGGGATACGAACCGCCGAGGTCTCCAAAAAACGTGCTTCCATGGGAATCGATCCTTTGAGCCTGTCAGAAAGGATCAACTGGACCCCGAAAAATCTAGCCCTGCTCGGAACGCGAACAGACATTGAGGTCGCAGAGATTATGAACTGTTCTTCCGGAAGAGTTGCTGCGAAACGCCTTTCGCTTGGGATCGAATGCTACGCGAAATCTTCCAATTCATGGCACACATGGACTGACAAAGAGATCGCGATACTTGGCCAGTATCACGATCCCGAAGCCGCGCGAAAAATTGGCGTTTCGATCGCACGTGTGGCCCTGAAGCGCCGGCAGCTAGGGATACCAAGTTTATTTGCACGGAAAACCAAAAGCCGCAAACCCCGTTCAGCTTCCGAATGGACTGCCAAGGAAATCGCCCTGCTCGGGAAGATGACTGACAATGATGTGACCGAGCGTCTGGATCTCGCACTCAGCGCAGTGCGCCTCAAGCGTATCTCGTTGGGCATACCTCCATACCGGAGACGGGCTAATTCTCCCGGTATCTGGACACCGAAAGTGATCGCGCGCATCTTCGACGAATCTCCCGCGAAATTAGCTAAGGAGCTTGGCGTAAGCCGTCAGCGTGTTCATCAGAAACGCAACGAGCTATTGAAAGGCTGAGGTTTTCTTATTTCAGAAATGGATCGCGTGGCCTTCCGCCGCGAGGGTGGCCTCGTGGACGACTTCCGACATGGTCGGGTGGGCGTGGATGGTCGCGTGGATTTCGTCGATGGTGAGTTCCTGATCGAGCGCGAGTCCGAGCTCGGCAATGAGTTCTGTAGCATTGTCACCGATGATGTGAGCACCGAGAAGTTCGCCGTGTTTCTTGCCGTAGAGAAGTTTGGTGAAACCTTCGGTCTCGGATGCGGCGACTGCTTTGCCGATGGCAGCGAAAGGAATTTTACCGACGACGTATTCGATGCCTTCTTCCTTGAGCGCACGCTCTGTCTTACCGACGGAAGCGACTTGCGGGTGGCAGTAGGTGCAGCCAGGAAAGTTTTTCACTTTGCGTGGCGTGTAGCCATCGACGAACAAGCCGTCGACGCATTGGAAGGCTTCGAAGGAAGCGACGTGGGCGAGCCATGGTGGGCCATTGATATCGCCGATCGCGTAGACGTTCGGGAGGTTGGTTTCGTAGCGGTCGCCAACTGTGATGTAGCCGCGCTCTCCGAGCTCTGGCTGGGTGCCTTCAGGAAGGACTGGCTGGATGCCGATCGCAACGAGGCAAACCTCTGCGGAGATGGTTCCGTTTTCCTTCGGGCCTTCGACTGTGATTTCGACGTGATCGCCGTGGTCCTTGGTGGCCGTGACCTTGGTGTTTGTCAGGCAGCGAATGCCTTGCTTGGTCAGGGATTTTTCAAGCGCTTGGCCAACTTCCGTGTCCTCGACGGGAAGGATGTTAGGCAGCATCTCGACGAGGGTGACCTTGGTTCCGAAGGCATTGTAGATATAAGCGAACTCCACACCGATCGCACCCGCGCCGATGATGATCATTTCCTTTGGTTGCTCCTGGAGCACCATGGCTTCTTTGGAGCCGATCACAGATTTCCCGTTGAACGGAAGCGGTGGCAGCGGTCGGGAAACACAACCGGTAGCGATGATGGTATTCGCGCCTTCTAGTGTCTGTGTGGTGCCGTCGGCAGCTTTGACGCCGACTTTACCTTCGCCTTCGATGGTGCCGTAACCCTTGATATAATCGACTTTGTTTTTCTTGAAAAGATATTCGATACCGCCTGCGAGCTTGTCGGAAACCTTGCGTGAACGGCCGACGACCTTGGACCAGTCGTAGGAAAGGCCGTCGATTTTGAGACCCATTTCATCAGCTTTGTGTTGCAGGGTTTGGTAAAGCTCGGCGTTTTTCAGGAGGGCTTTGGTTGGGATGCAGCCCCAGTTCAAGCAAGTGCCACCCGCGCGGTCTGCCTCAACGCAGGCAACTTTTTTTCCATGCTGAGCCGCACGGATTGCTGCAACATATCCGGCAGGGCCGCCACCAATAACAATGAGATCGTAAGACATAATTTTCTTTCTTATTTAAACGTAAATTCCGCGGGAGCGTGGTGTGTGACGACGATATTGTCAAAGGGCGAAAGCTATGAAATTTGGGATGAAAAATCTTTCCCAAGATTTTATTCATTTTCTGAAATCTACGGGCGCTCTTGCTAGAGAATCTTGCAGATGTAATATCATTAAAAATTAATGACTGACTTATGAGAATTTTACTTTCAATGATGGCGTTAATCACGGTTACGACCGGCGCTGAAAAGCCGAATATTCTATTTATCTTTGCAGATGATCTGGGATGGAAAGATGTCAGTTACCAAGGGGCGGAATTCATGGAGACCCCTCGCATCGATGCGTTTGCGAAGACAGGTATGGTTTTTACCGATGGCTATGCCCCGGCTGCAAATTGCCAGCCCTCACGTGCCTGCCTACTCTCCGGTCAATACACGCCGCGTCATAATGTGTATGCGGTAAAGTCAACCGATCGCGGTCCGAAGAATCTGATGCGGCTGAACCCGATTCCGAACAAATCCGGCATACCACAGGAAGAGCTTTCGATCGGTGATGCACTAAAGGCAGCGGGCTACGCAACGGGTATTTTCGGTAAGTGGCATCTGGGTGGGCCGGATGGAGCTGAGCCGCTGAAGCAGGGATTCGATGTGTATTACGACTCTGCGATGGGTGGGAACCCAAACAGTTCAACTGGCAAGGTGCAGGAAGATCCAAAGGGAGTATTTTCCATGACCGAGGAGGTTCATAAATTCATGAAAGCCAACGTCGAAGCGGATAAGCCGTTTTTTGCGTTCATGTCGCATCATGCGATCCATACGCTTTGGGAGGCCCGTGAAGAAACGCTGGAGTATTTTAAAAACAAGGCAAAGACCAAGGAAGAGAAAGGTCTCGCCCTCTACGCGGCCTGCACCAAGGACCTCGATACGGGGGTCGGTATCTTGCTGGATAGTTTGGACGAGTTGGGGATCGCGGACAATACGTTGGTTGTATTTACCTCGGACAATGGAGGTCATATCGCGTCTCTACAGGAGCCGCTGCGGGGGAATAAGGGTGCTTACTACGAAGGCGGCATTCGTGAGCCTTTCATCGTGCGCTGGCCTGAAGTGACGAAGGCGGGAGCTGAGAGTGGTATTCCGGTTTCGAGCATTGATTTGTTTCCGACGTTCGCCGACGCGGCTGGCGCGGTTATTCCAGAAACCAAGATCCTGGACGGTGAAACCTTACGGCCAGTGCTTGCTGGTAAAGGGGAATTGAAACGTGAGGCGATTTTTTGGCATTTCCCCGGCTACCTCGACCGTCCAGTCACGCGCGGGCGCGACGACAAATTCCGGACCCGTCCGGTCAGCGTGATTCGTAAAGGTGACTGGAAGCTATTTCTCTATCACGAAGAATGGGTGCTGGACGGAGGAAAGGAGAAAATCGAAAGCAATCATGCGGTCGAGCTCTATAATCTCGCCGAGGATATTGGTGAGCGTAATAACCTCGCGAACGCAGAAGTTGCGAGACGTGATGAGTTGTTAGGTGATCTGCTGGCGTGGTTTGAAAAAACCGATGCGCAACTGGCTGAGCAAAAAGATTGAGCCGGCTCAGGCATGTATATCAAGTCGATGACTTAGAACATGGTCAGAACTTTCTCGACGATACGCTTCGGATTCGGGAGTTGTTCGCTCTCGATGTGCGGAGAGTAAATTGAAGGGGCGTCGATGGTGCAGACACGTTTGATTGGTGCGTCTAGTTCATCGAAGGCGTGTTCTTGGATGAGATGCGAGATCATTGCGGAAACGCCGCCGAAGGGCTTGGACTCATCGACGAGGACCACGCGGTGTGTTTTTGCGACAGTCGCGAGGATGGCATCGACATCGAGTGGGCGGATCGAGCGGAGATCGAGAACTTCAGCGTCAATGCCGTGTTCCTCCTTGAGTGTTTCCGCAGCGGCAAGTGCTTGAAGAACCGAGCGACCGTGAGCGATGAGTGAGATATCTTTGCCCTCGCGTTTCACATCGGCCTTTCCGAGTGGGATGACGAAATCGCCGTCCTCTGGATCCGGCACTTCGCCTTTGTTTCCGTAGAGCAGAGTGTTCTCCATGACGTAGACCGGGTCGTTGTCGCGGATGGCAGCTTTGATGAGGCCTTTGGCGTCAGCCGGAGTGGCAGGTGCGCAGACTTTCAGTCCAGGGAAAGCAGCAAAGAGGCCTTCGGGTATGTGTGAGTGTGTGGCACCGACGTTGGTTCCGCCGTTGGCAGGGCCGCGGACGACGATGGGGCAGTTGATCAGGCCGCCGGACATGTAGCGGACGCAGGCAGCGTTGTTCACGAGTTGGTCAAAAGCAACCGAGTGGAACGACCAGAACATCAGCTCCATGACAGGGCGGACGCCTAGCATGGAAGCTCCGATGCCCATGCCGATGAATCCGGCTTCGGAGATCGGTGTGTCGACAATGCGTTTGTCGCCCCATTTGTTCCAGAGGCCTTCGGTGACTTTGTAAGCTCCGTTGTATTGAGCGACTTCCTCGCCCATGACGATGACATTATCGTCGCGGGTGAGTTCTTCGTCGATTCCTTCACGGATGGCTTCGCGGTAGGTCAGTGTGCGCATTTTGAAAAAGTGATTAAAAATTTAGGAATTCGAGATTGAGGGAGTGGGCTTATGAGAAGAAGTGATGGCCGATTTTCGAGGCGTCGGTGTCGTTATCGGTTTCCCAATAGACGTCGGTGGAAATGTCAGCGATGGTTGGTGCTGGAGCTTCCTCTGCGAATTTGACTGCGTCTGCGGCTTCCGCTTTGGCGCTTTTGTCGATTTCCTCTGCCTTTTCTTCGGTGAGAACACCTTCGTCCATCAGCTTCTGGCGGAAGACGTTGATCGGATCGTGGTTGTCCTTGTAGTTGGTGATCTCCTCGGGAGTCCGGTATTTTTTGTGATTCGCGTCGGCGACCGAGTGACCGTAATAACGATATGTTTCGATCTCGAGAACTGTGGGCTTGTGGTCTTTACGAGCGCGTTCCATGGCGATGTGTGTCTTGGAGCGGACTTCGTAAATATCAGAGCCGTTGATCACGTCCCATTCGATCGCGTAGGCCTCGGCACGTTGTGCGAGGCAGCCGGTGTATGCAGAAGAGCGTTGCTGGGAGGTTCCCATGGAGTAGCCGTTATTCTCGATGATATAGACGACGGGGATTCCGAAAAGGGAGGCGATGTTCAGGGATTCGTGGAAAGCACCTTGGTTGACCGATCCGTCACCGAGGTAGCAGAGGCAACAACCTTCTTTCTCAAGATATTTCAGACCGTAGCCTAGGCCAAGGCCAAGAGGTGTCTGGCCGCCGACGATGCCGTGGCCGCCCCAGAAGTTTTTATCCGGAGCGAAGAAGTGCATCGAGCCGCCTTTGCCTTTGGAGCAACCGGATTGCTTGCCATACATTTCCGCCATGCATTCGTTCATGCTCATGCCCACGGCGAGAGCGTGTCCGTGGTCGCGGTAAGCGGTGATGAAATGGTCATCGGCTCCGCCAAGAGAGATGGTGCCAACGGCGACTGATTCCTGCCCGATGTAAAGGTGGAGAAAGCCGCCCATTTTCCCAGAACTGTAGCTCTTCAGCGAGGCTTGCTCGAAGCGCCGGATGCGTACCATCTGGGTGAAGAGCTCGATTTTTCTCTCAGGTGAGAGGGATTTATTGATCGGCGATGAGGCGAAATTCAGGTCGGACATGATGAAAAGTCGGTTTGTGGAAACGAGGGCTGGGTAATAGCGGAGGGGACTTGCGGCAAGGTTTATCTGGCTTCAGAAGGTGCCGAGGTGGTTGAAAAACGCGGAAGCGCGAAGCGTGCGGAGAGGAAAATAGCGGTGAAAAGGAGGTTTGCCGCTGTCATGTTGCGGAGGAAAACCCATGAGGGAATCGGGCTTCCAACTGGTCCGGTCCATAGCGACTGCACCAGACCGTGAAGGTTTTTCGGATAGATGGGGCTCCCGATCCACGCCACACCGTTGGTAATTAGGTGGAAGATGAGCGCGGCGACAACGGAGCCGGCCAAAGTCGCGGCGATTCCGTTCTTGGTCATGGACTTGCCGAAGAAAAATACTGCGGTCAGGGCGAGTCCGGTGGTGACTAGGGTTTCGATCCCGAGATAGCCGGTATTACCGGAGATTAAGGCTGGGGCGGGATAGCTGACGATCCAAGCAACCAACGGAGCGATCCATGCGCGTGAGCCTTTGGCCATGATTGCTCCGCAGAAAAACAGCGCTGCCAGAGGCTGGAAGTTCGGGAAGCTCTCGGGGAAAAGGCTGCCGACTACGCGGAAAAGGATAACCAGCGCGGTGAGCATTATCAGGGGCAGAAAGCGTTTCATAAGTTTACGATAACGAGCGAAGCACCGATCGGGCGAGGCGAAATTTTGGAAATCTAAAGTCTACTCCAGTAGCCCTTACCGGACCCCTTCCTGTGTTATTCTGCTCAGCTGATACGTGCCCTTTCGGAAATGGTTAGAAGATTGCCTCCCTTGGCGATTCCATCACTGCTGCTGGAGGCCGAGCCAAGCAGCTGGCTAACATGATTGAATTACAGCATCTCAGGCAAATTGGCTTTTTGGCCTATGGCCATCTTGACGCAGTTGAAAGTCAGCCTCTAAATGAAATACACTCGCTACGCAGTTTGCGTAGCGAGTGTAAATTGATCGCAAACCGCGCGAAGTTATAGTCCTAGCAAGCGCAGTAAGCTGGAAGTAATGATTCCGTCCGACGTGATTCCACGATCGCGTTGATAATTTTGAATCGCACGCCGTGATTGTGGGCCCATGACGCCATCGATGGAGCCGTTGTAATAACCCTGACGTTCAAGTAATCGTTGGATCGCGGCATTCTGTGAGTCGCTGCTCCTGAAATACTCATTCATCGCAGCTTCGCGAGTGGGGAAATATCGGACGTAAGGATTTTTGTGAAAATAGTCCGAGTTCGGCGGCCCGAAATAATAGCCTTTGCCAGCATAGCCATCGCCAGGGGCAAGGGCGTATGCGGAGCGCGGGTGAGTTTTGTATCGATTGTAGGAACGGTCGTGCTCACTCTTAGCATACTTCTTACCTGAGGACTTTTGCTGTTTCTCATGCTTTGAGGAAGAATTGTGCTTCCCGTGTTTCGAGGATTTTTCTTTGCCGTGAGGTCCCTTTGCTTCGGCAAGGTTTGGCATGGCGAAAACGCAGGAGCCGATGATTGCGCCGATACTCAGCGCCCTGATCGGAAGAAATTGAAATGTTTTCATAATTCTGTTGTTTGGGTTAAACGAAGTTTTTGTGCCTCGGTTAATTTTAACTATGACCATTTTCCAGGCGCAATACTATGGGGTGAAACCCGCCATGCTCGATAAACAGATCACAGACAGATTGCGCAGCGGTGGTGATGTTGTGGAGCTTGTGAGATCTGCAGGTTGGGATTCGAGATGACCAAAATTTTGTTGTGAATTCCGCTCTTTGGTGGGTTCGGAGTGGCTGAATTGAAAGATTTGAAGGACCTAAAATGTAGGGCTTATCAAACCGGACAACTACATGTTGTAGTCGTAGTGAAATTTTTCTCGTAAACTTGCGACTGAAAGCTTGCCAACACGATGTGAAACCAGAGACTGCTCCTAGGCACATCGGTGCCGTCCCTGATTATGAAGTTCAGTATCTCCAAAGAAGTTTTCCTGGAAGGTTTGCAAAAAGTTCAGCACGTGGTGAGTTCCCGGACCACCCTGCCGATTCTTTCAAACGTTCTCTTGGTTGCAAAAGACGGCCGTTTGGTCTTCACGACCACCGACCTCGACGTTGGCATCACCGGCTCGGTGGAAGCGAAGATCGAGAAGGAAGGCGCAACCACACTCCCAGCGAAACGCTTGGTGAGCATCGTAAAAGAACTCCCTTCCAGTGAGGTTGAGGTCACAGTTGATTCGAAAAACTACGCAACAATTCAGAGTGGGCCATCGAAGTTTAAGATTATCGGTCTCAGTGATTCCGAGTTTCCTCCGCTTCCTGATTTCGAGGGTGCAAAGACCTTTAAGATTCCTCAGGCAGATCTCAAAAATGGTCTGAAGAAAACATCCTTCGCGATTTCCACCGATGAGACACGCTATGTTCTCAATGGTATTTTTGCTTCCTTTAAAGAAGGTAAATTGGCTCTCGTCGCGACCGATGGTCGCCGCCTCGCGATGGCGGACATGGACCTTGAGTTTCCTGCCTCGCATGAGACCGATGTCATTATTCCTTCCAAGGCGGTTCAGGAAATCCAGCGTTTGCTTGGTGATTCCGGTGATGTTGAGGTCAAGCTCAGTGATAGCCAAATTTCGTTCACCGTTGGCGATACCTTCCTAGCGAGCAAGCTGATCGAGGGCAACTACCCGAACTACCGTCAGGTCATTCCGGGAGACAGCAATGAGCGCGTGGTTATTTCCCGTGAGCAACTGCTTGAAACCGCACGCCGCGTTTCCCTGCTCTCCTCAGATAAGTCAAACTCGGTAAAAATGATCTTCACTGAAAATCAGATCGAAGTCACCGCGAACTCACCGGATGTCGGTGAGGCTCAGGAAACCCTTCAAGTCAGCTACACTGGCCCGGACATGCAGATCGCCTTCAATCCTGAGTTCTTGCAAGCGCCTCTGCGCGCGCTGGATACTGAGAACATCTACCTCGATCTGATCGATGAGATGAGCCCTGGCGTGATCCGCATTGACGGTTCATTCCTCTACGTGCTCATGCCGATGCGTGTGACCAACTGATCTCGGGATTCTAGTATACAAGTTGATCTATGGGCAGGGCATTTGAATGCAGACGCCGGGCTAAAGAGTCCCGTTGGGCAGCGATGTCCAAGATCTTCCCGAAGCTTGCCAAGTCCATTACTCTCGCTGCCAAAAATGGCGGGCCTGATCCTGAGTCAAACGCGCCCCTGCGCGTAGCGATTCAGAACGGTAAAGCTGCAAACCTTTCCAAGGAAAATATCGAGAACGCGATCAAGCGTGCTGCCGGCAAGGATGCGTCCGAAATTACAGAAGTCAGCTACGAGGCCAAAGGTCCGCATGGCACTCAGTTTTTCATCGAATGCGCCACGGACAATACCAATCGATCGGTTGGTAACCTGAAAACCATCCTCGGGAAAAACGGTGGTGAAATCGTTCCCAGCGGAGCACTCAATTTCATGTTCGACCGCAAGACAGTGGTCGAGTTTGACGCTCCCGAGGGCAAAGACCTTGAGGAACTTGAATTCGAACTCATTGATGCAGGATTGGAGGAAATGTTCGTTGATGATGGATTCATCACCTTACACGGGGATTACACTTCCTTCGCCAGCCTGACTTCCGCTTTGGAGGTTATGGGAATTGAAACGACCAAGGCAGCTCTCCAACGTGTCGCCACCCAACCGATTGATCTTACCGAAGAACAGCTTGAGGTCATTGAAGACCTGATTGAAAAGATCGAAGACGATGACGACGTCCAAGCGGTTTATAATAACCTGAGTTGAGAAACTCATCGGAGTGTGGTCACTCGGCTGAAATAATTCGGTCATAGGAAAAAACTGCAAATTGTATTCAGGTCTCGGATCTTGCGGCGATTGTGAAATGTTCCTCCGCGAAAGGTGCAGGACACGTTTGCAGGGACACTTGCACAAAAGCGGATTAGTAAGTATATGAGCCCTGTGAATAAGCCGATTGATGTTGCGATTTTGGGTGCAGGCCCAGCGGGATGTACCTTGGGCGCTCTTCTTCGGCAGCGGGGTTTTCGGGTATTGATCTTTGACGACGAAAAGCGACCGGATCTGCTGGTGGGTGAGTCCCTTTTACCGACTGTAGTGGATTTGATGCGGCGGCTTGGGATTGAGGAGCGGGTGGCTGAATTTTCCCAGTTCAAGCCGGGGGTGGCATTCATGCATAGGGATGGTCAGCGGATCGATTTCTTATTTCCGGAAGGAGTGCTCGGGAAGATTCCAAACTACTCCTACAATGTCCCGCGCCCGAAGTTTGATAATCTATTGCGGACTCGCGCTGAGGAACTCGGTGTTGAGTTCGTGCGTCATCGGGCAAAGGTTGAGAAAGGCGGCGGCGACCGCGAGATCCAGCTTTCGGACGAGAGTCTGGCGGCGGCGGGTATGAATGGCGCGCACCCGAAGCTTCTAATCGATTCGACGGGTAGGACGCGTCTATTTGCGAAGACCTTGGATCTTAAAACCACACGCGGAGACCGCAATGATGTGGCCTACTTCGCGCACTTCGATGATTTCGATGCAGAGAGCTCGGTCGATGGGCAAGTGGTGCTTTCCATTTTAGAGCATGGCTGGTCATGGCGGATTCCCCTTCCCGGACGCCTTTCGGTGGGTGTGGTGGTTGATAAATCAGTTGCCAAACGGCACGGCACAACGCCTGAGGAGCGGTTGGATGGCATCATCGCATCCGAGCGCATACTCAAAAAGGCAGGTATGGGCAGAAAACGTGTCAGCGAGGTAATGACCTACACCAATTACCAGCTGATCTCGGAGCGGTCGCATGGGCCGGGATGGCTCGCGGTTGGAGATGCGTTTGGATTTGTTGATCCCATGCTTTCGCCAGGACTGTTCATGGCGATGCACATGGCGGAAATTCTCGATCAAAAGGTGTTCAAGGCAGGGCCCCAGGTTTTGGCGAATGCGAAGAAGCTCGCAGCCGGATTTTCCAAGGTTGAGAAGGAGATGCGCGATTGGCATGCCGCGTGGGACGAGGTGATTGAGTATTTCTACGATGGCCGTATCTTCTCAATGTACGAGGGCGGCGCTAAGCTTACGGAGACTTATAAGAAATGGGCTTTTCCTGCGATGATGGAGAAGCATCTGAGCGCGAATATCACGAGGATGGTTTCGGGTGTGAGCACGAGAAGCCGCTACGGCCGAAAGTTAGTGCATTACAGCTCTAAGCACTTGATATGGGATACCAATCCACCGGAACACTACGCGGTGAAGGCAGGGTAAAGCCTGTTGGTATTTTCCTAACGTCAGCTCCGGCGTATTTTCCCCGATGAGGTGCGGGGTAGTTCATCGACAGGAAGGAAGCGGAGTGGCACTTTATACGCAGAGAGGTGCTGGCGGCAGTGGCGCTGCAGGTCGATGGCTTTCGGTGGCGAATCAGCATTCACTGGAATAATTTCTCCGATTGGAATCTGTCCTGCGTGGGGATGCTCTTGGCCGAAGACCCTGCTTGCTAGGATGTCGGGGTGAAGATTGAGTATGGCTTCGACTTCCTCGGGGAAGACTTTCATTCCGGCGACGTTTATGACGGATTTACTACGGCCCACAAGTGTCAGGAGGCCCTCAGGGTTCCGGACTACAAGGTCGCCGCTAGCGAAGTATCCGTTGCTGAGTGGCTGAGGGTCCCAAGGAACGAGATAGGCATCTAACAGGCCCGGGCCACGCACGTGGAATTCACCGGGTTCACCATCGGCAACGGGTTCGCCAGCCGTGCTGAGGAGTGCAACTTCATAGGCGGGAAGGGGGCGGCCGATTGCGGTTGGGTGTTCTCCGGCATCATCGAGGTTGATCACTGAAAGTCCGACTTCAATGATGCCTAGGCCTTGGACGAGGGGTTGATCAAAGCGTTTTTGAAAGGTGCAGGCGGTGACTTCCGAAAGAGCGGCGGCGGTGGAGACGGCGAGCCTTAGCGAGGGCCAGCGGAAATTTCCCGGGTCTGCGCCAAGCATGGCGTAATGGAATGGTGCGCCATACATCACCGTGGCCTCGTGGGCTTCGGCAGCGGCTAGGATATCTTCGCGCGTGGTCGAGGATTCAAGCACCGTAACGGCTCCAGCGTGGAGGTAGAGCACGATGGAGACTGCGAAGTGGTGAGCGAGGGGGAGCATCCACAGGACGCAATCTTGTGTGCCGATTTTTAGGCCTTCGTTGGCGGCGGTAATGCGTGCGAGCAGTGTTTCGTGAGAGAGCACCACACCTTTACTGGTGCCGGTGGTGCCGGAGGAAAAACGTATAAAGGCTGGGTTGAGAGCTTGGAATGACGATTCTGGGAAATCGGGCTCCGAGGTTTTAAGCCGGGCTAGTGTGTGCCCATTTCCTATGGCATGTCCGTCGAGAGTGAAGTCCAGTGCGGTGACGCGGGAAATTTCCGCGCGCTCTTCTGCGGTGAGTTCCTCGGCAATTGGAACGAGGCAGGCATCCGCAAGTAATATGCCCATGGCGAGAACGATGTAATTTACTCCGTTTGTGCAGTGCAGCCCGATGCGCGGGTGGCGCCCAAGCGGACGGGCTGCTTCACGAATCTCCGCAGCTATGTGTTCTGCTCCCTCAAACAATTCGCCGTAGGTGACCGAGCGGCCACCACTTATTATAGCGATGGCTTCGGCCGGATGGCGTTGGGCGATTTCAGCAATGAGGTTCATGGGGAAGTTGGCGCTTTGGCTCCGAGGTCGTCGAAAAGGTGCTGGCGGAGTGTGATCAGTTCATCGGCATCGAGCGAGCCCTCACGCCAGGAAATGGTGCAGGCGAGTTGAGAGTTTCGTTCTGAAAAGAAGATCCCGATGCCCGGAGGTGTGGATACCGAGGGGATGTGGTAGGCGTTGAGAATGGGCTTAGTGAAAAGGGCTTCGGTTTGGGCAGCGACCTTTCCGGTGTGTGAGTGGAAAAGGGAGCAGATTTCTCCTTTGAGATAATGCGTGATTGGAAACAGGTAGAACCGTGAAGGGCAGCGCTCATTGAGCTTGATGAGTGCTTCCATGGCGGTGGGAAGTTTGCGTTTCATGAACGAGGCATAGCTGCGGTAAAGTGCCTTGGTGGCCGTGCTCAGTTCGTTCAGATCCTGATCGCCAAGTAGGAGTGACCAAGCGGCCATGTGATTTTGGAAAAGCGGGCGGGCAGACGGATTGGCAATGCGCTGGACCGGGAGAGATACGAGCATATCGGACGGACCTGTATTCCGTGAGTTGATCACCTTGGCGACTGCCCGGGCGGAGAGTGCGGCGAAGTACGGAATCATCAGTAGTTCCCCGGAGGTTTTCGCCAGTTTATCCTGAATGATGCGTGTGGAGTCTGAACTGAACTTGAGCACTTCGAAGCGGGCTGCGCCCGATCTTCTTCTCGGTTGATGGAGCGAGCGAATGCTCGCACTAGGGAATGTCCGCATTTCCTCGATCATCGGATACGCGGCCTTCCAGAGCTCCGCGGGAGTGCCTGACGAAGGATTGGTCTCCCCCCACTCTTGGCGCGGTATTGAGTCCAGTGAGTCCAGCTCGGCAATTAACTTTTCGATCCCGATCGCATCGAAAAGTGCATGCGGCCATAGCAGGATGATGGAGTGGTTGTCGCCTTGCGAAAGGACATGGATTTGAAGATTCGGGCCGGGACGGAAGATATCGATTTCACCCGCGTTCAGGATTCGGGTGACGAGCTCCTCGAGATTCCCCGTTTCATGTGTGATGACAGGTAATGCTCCGGGCGGGCCGATCTGCCACTTGGCGATGAAGGTGAAGAATGATCGCCGAAGGTGAGCGTGTAGCAAGGGGTGCCTTTGGCAAAGCGCTTCCGCTGCTTTGCGAATGGAATATGGATCGGGCTTGCCGGCCAGTTCGATGACTGTAGCGGCAATGTGTGATCCTTGGCCGGAGCGACGCATGAGCGACTCAAGACCGAGCAGGAAGGCATCGCTGGAGGTGGCTTTTGGCAAGGTGAGATCAGCTTTTTGAGGTGATGAGGGTGGCGATTTTTGAAGTCGTTTGGAAGTTCTCCCGTGAGAGGTCGGCAGGTTCCAGGACGACTTTAAAATGGTCTTCGATATGCAGGAGCAGCTGCATGATGGCCATGGAGTCGAGACCAGCTTCGAAGAGGTCGGTTTCAGGTGTTGGTGAACCGGTGAATTCGAGGATCTCGTTTTGTATGATCTCCAGTAGTTTTGTTTCCATGGTCACAAAGTGTCAGAGGAGGAGGTTGAGGCCGGATTGTTGTCCGCGTTCGTAGCAGGTGGGAGCGAGGCGATTGGAGAAGAGCCCGGGGAAGGGCGTGGTGGTGGTGATTTCGACAATCTTCTTACCTTTGGCTGCAGCGAGGTCGGTCCGCATGCGGTGGAGTTCGGTGCAGCAGGCATGGTGAGAGACACTGATAGCGTTGGAAACGGTCTGCCGTTTCAGCTTGGGTTGATCGCTTTTCTCGTGGCGAATGCGATGAATAAGAATGGTGTCGATCGAAGGATCCTCGATGAAATGCTCGAATGGGAACTCGGCTGCGATCCCGCCGTCGAGGTAACGCTGATCGCCGATTTTCTGAACGGAGAAGAGTGCAGTCACAGCGCAGGAAGCCATCACGCTTTCCGCCAGTGGCCCGGAGCGAAGGATCTCTGGAGCGATGGTGCTTAGATTGGTGACGGCGATGTCTAGTGCCAGATCGCCAAGGTCCCGATCACCAAGGTGCTTGCGAAGATAGGCGACAGTATTTTTTCCAGAAAAAATCCCAGTGGACCATAACGAGCTGCCGATGCCGGGCAGTCGCCAAAGGCAGCCGAAGTCAAAGAACGAGCGGCGCAGCTTGGGGTCGAGAGCAGCAGTGCGAAGTTCCTCTCCGCGCAGACCGCAGGCGTAAAAAGCGCCGGCAAGAGCACCACCAGAAGATCCTGCGACCCTGCTTGGTGAAAAATCTTTAGCTCCAAGAGCGCTCAGGAATCCCGCATGTGCGTAAACTCCCAAGAACGAGGAGCCGAGAACGACTGCAGTACGGGCTGGATCCGGGAGAATGTTAGTGGACTCAGTCATCGGCTTCGTTTCGGGAGTCTATGAAATTTTTATTTTCTGCTGCAAGAGTGGATGTGGAATCCTCGCCAATGTGGCTGCTTACATAAGCGGCGGCAGCGTGACCTGCGGCCTGGCCGGTGGCGAAGCAGGTTCCCATGACACGAACAGAAGCGATTGCTTCATGAGTGGCGGAGATGCATCGGCCGGCAAAGAAAATCCCTTCGATCTCCGAGCTTGTCAGTGAGCGCAGGGGTATGCAGCTGGGAACTGCACGGTCGAAGAACCGCAGTTTCGCACCGCGAGTCGTTTCCCGCAGCTCGATGGGCCAAGTGGCATAGGCGACGGTGTCGGAGAATTGCCTGCCGGTTATGAGGTCTTGCTCGGTGAGAAGGTATCGCCCTTTCCAGCGGAAAGTCTCGCGCACACCAGGCTCGTCTGCGGGGAAGGGGCCAACGGCTGCGGCGTAAGCGGGGAATCTCTTGCGGAGAAATTCGGTGAGAGTGTTTGCCAGAGCGAGGCCGCTCGCCATCAGCTCGGTGCGCGGTGCGGGATCGAGATCCGTGGTGAAATAGATTTCGCCTGGGACGGTGGAGGGGCGACTGGCTGTGCCGAGGGCTGCCTGCGGGAGATCGCCGGCGGTGACGGCGCGGACGATTTCCAAGGCGAGTCGCATGCGGAAGTTCTCTTCCATCGCGGATGGGTCGATGCCTTGCAGAGAGAATACGAAGGCAGAGCGTTGGTTCTTCTCCGGTGGGGTGGAGAGGCGTGTGGCACCTAGCAAATCGGCAGCGATCGCATCGGCCGAGGCATCAATGAGCGAAGTACAAGTGATGCTGCCATTATTCGTTTTCACGATAAATGTCTGCTCTGATGTGCGAGTGATGGCTTCACAGGTGGTGCGGAAACGAAGCTCCAAGAATTTTTCGGAGGTGGCCAGGTCATGCGCGATCTCTGCGAAGATTTCCGGATCCTGATGGAGGACAAATACCTTGCCCATTTTCACGGGATCAACGCCGGTTCGTGCGCGCATGAGTTGCTCGATCTCGGCAGGCAAGCCGGGATTTGCAATTTCAGGCGGCCTCGAAACATCCGGGTGATAGAGGCCGCAGAAGGTGTGGACCTTGGCGAGTGTGCCCATACCTCCGAGCTTACCGGAGCGTTCAATGAGGATCACCCGTGCGCCTTTTCGAGAAGCGGCGATGGCAGCGCAGAGTCCTGCACTGCCGCCGCCGATCACAACGATGTCAGTCCCAGCTGCCTGATACATCTATGGGGTAGCCCCTTTCTTCCTAATAAGTGAGGCGATATTCGTGATCGTCGAGAAGTTCTCACGATCCAAATCCTCAGGGCTGATGGTAATCGAAAACTCCCTTTCAAGGACGAGAATGAGCTGCATGAGCATGAGAGAGTCTAGGCCCTCTGAGTGGAGGTCGGAATCGGCGGTGACAGATTCGTGGAGAGGGAGAAGCTCGCTGTCGATTAGCGCGTGGATCTGTTTGGGGAGATCAACAGTCATGGTATAATTTTTTTCGATGTGCGTGCGCTGATAATCATCAGGCCTCCGACAAGACTCCAAAAGAGGGTGAAGAGAAAGCCTATGAGCGAGGCCGTAACAGCGGTAGTTGTTGGTATGCCGGTGAGTTTCCCTATGAGGAAATCAAAGGTTCGTTCGCGCACACCAAGGCCTGAAATCGAGATAGGGAGAGCCGTGATGACATCGACGATTGGCATGACTGCCATGATCATCGTCGCGCTGACCGGTTGATCGAGCGCCCTAAGCCCGACGTAGAAAGTGAGGTAAAAGCTGATGGAAAGAACGAAGGAAGCGAGCAATGCAAAGAAGACATGCTTCCATCCTGTGCGGTATAGGTCGAGAACGGTTGTGATGGCGGAGACCCAGCGGTTGTTGGTGATTAGGGGCAGGTGGCGCTGCCCCCATGAGACCAGAGCGGGATTACAGGAAAAGATGCTGAGCAGGATGCCGACTAGGCCGACGGACTGAAACCATGTCGCCGCGATAAAGACAGTCTTACCCGCTTTGTCTTCGAGGAGATCCATCACCCCGAAGCACCAAGTGAAGACGAGAAAGATGATACTGCTAGATACAAATCCAACGGTGTGATCGACCATGACCGACATGGTGATGCCGACTTTTTTACCAGGCACTCTGCGGCATAGGAGGACAATCTTCGCAGCATCGCCAGCAGCGCCACCTAGTGATGCGATGTTGAAAAATGCCCCGTAGAGCGTGAGCCGGAAAATGTAGGAAAAGGGTTGGTAGACTGACTGGGCGCGGAGCAGGAAAGACCAGCGGAAAGCGCTGGCGAGCAGCGATACCAAGGCTACGCCGATGCCCGCTACCACCCAATAGGGTGAGTGCAGGGCGAGTTTGAAATTTTCACCGAGAGAATGTTTGTCATCGACTTGTGAAAGCGCCCACCAAAGGAAGCCGATCGTGCCGGCGAGCTTAAGTAAAAAAAGCCCCA
>Ga0307935_1000072_pt1 | contig 46244 bp, 45 predicted proteins | sample OrgLakmetageno92_FD_201827 | JGI IMG/M metagenome (GOLD analysis project Ga0307935, IMG submission 201827) | Saline water microbial communities from Organic Lake, Antarctica - #92 | ecosystem: Environmental > Aquatic > Non-marine Saline and Alkaline > Saline | place: Antarctica: Organic Lake...
CCCGCCCCGCCGGAGGCGATGAGGGGAACGCCCAGGTGGGAGCGAAATGCCTCAATCATCACGACATCAAAACCCTCTTTGGTCCCATCGGCATCGATGGAGTTCAGGAGGACCTCCCCCGCACCTCTGGCGCACGCTTCTCTTGCCCATTCCAGCGCGTCTGTCCCCGCACTTTGTCGCCCACCGTGGGTGGTGGTGACAAACCCTGAGGGTTGCGTGGCATCGCGTTTAGCGTCGATGGATATCACACAAATTTGGGACCCAAAGTGGGCGGCAATGTCATCCAACAGGGAGGGGTTGGCGATGGCGGCACTGTTCACACTGATTTTGTCCGCTCCGGATTCGAGAAGGCGACCGACGTCGGCGACACTTCTCACCCCGCCCCCCACCGTGAGGGGGATGAACACGTTTTGGGCCGTGTGGCGAACCAAGTCAAAGGTGGTGTCGCGGTCATCAACGGTCGCGCTGACATCGAGAAATGTCAGTTCGTCAGCGCCCTGTTCGCTGTAGAGCGCAGCGAGTTCCACCGGATCTCCCGCGTCTTGCAGGTTGAGAAAATTCACACCCTTCACCACGCGCCCGCGATCGACATCAAGGCAGGGAATAACTCGGAGAGACAGCGACATTAGATTCTGGCGGCGTGAATGGCAGAGACCAGAATCGCCCTGGCGCCCAGAGCATAGAGCTGATCCATGACGCTGTTGGAGTCGTTGCGGGGCACCATCGCTCGCACCGCCACCCACTGGGGGTCGCGAAGCGGTGACACGGTGGGTGACTCAAGCCCCGGGGTAATCGCGGAGGCTTCATCCAGCAGCGCTAAGGGAAGGTCGTAATCCATCAGCACATATTGCTTTGCCACCCACACCCCGCGCAGCCGTCGACGCAAAATATCAATACCGGCAGTGTCGGGGTTGCCGGTGATGAGCACCGCTTCTGACTCCAAAATGATGGGACCAAAGATTTCTAGACCCTGAGCTTTCAAGGTGGCACCGGTAGAAACAACATCGGCAACAGCGTCGGCCACACCCAGTTTCACGGCAACCTCCACGGCACCATCCAATTGAACAATGGTGGCGTGTACTCCACGGGCATCAAGAAAATTACCCACCAGTAGCGGGTAGGACGTGGCTACCCTTTTACCCTGAAGATCCTCAATGGAGGTCGTTCCCTCGGGGCCGGCGAACCGAAAGGTCGAGTGCCCAAAGCCAAGAGATTCGACCTCTTCGGCTTCACCGGGAGAATCGAGCAGCAGATCACGCCCTGTAATGCCCACATCGAGTGCTCCGGAGCTCACATACGTCGCGATATCTCGGGGTCGCAGATAAAAAAATTCGACGCCGTTTCTGGCATCGGGCACGGTGAGTGCGCGCGCGTCACGCCTGCCGGCGTATCCGGCCTCGACGAGCATTTCCACGGAAGTCTCTGACAGGGTCCCTTTATTGGGTACCGCAACACGCAACGGGGCGTTCATAGTGTGCGATACACATCCTTTGGGTCAATACCCCGGGCAATCATCATGACTTGGAGGTGGTAAATCAGTTGCGAGATCTCCTCGGCGAGGGCTTCGCCGCTCTCATGTTCCGCCGCCATCCAGACTTCTGCAGCCTCTTCGACCACCTTTTTCCCAATCGCGTGGACTCCAGCATCCAAGAGTTCCACGGTGCGCGACCCCACGGGGCGCGACTCCTTGGCGGCCTGCAATTCTTGGAACAGTTGGTCGAAGTTCTTCACTCCCAAAGGGTACCGGGCTTACGCGGGCTTGGTGGCGAGCAGGTCAATGGCGAACACCAACGTCTTGCCCGAGAGACGATGACCACCGCCGGAGGGACCGTAGGCCCACTCGGGAGGACACACCAGCTCTCGTCGACCACCGACTTTCATTCCCGGTATGCCTTCTTGCCAACCCCGAATCAGGCTAGTGAGGGGGAACTCGATGCTTTCCCCACGATTCCAGGAGGAATCAAACTCTTCACCGGTCTCGTATTCCACCCCCATGTAGTGCACTTCCACTATCGCGCCGGGGGTGGCCACGTCACCGTCACCCGCTGTCACCTCAGTGATCACGAGCTCGGTGGGAGCGGCCTCTAAGCGGGGCTCAATCTCGGGTTTGTTCGGATTCATGGTGTGTGTCCTTTCTGGGTAGCCGAGGCACGAAGTGCCTCAATGTTGTGTGCGGGGTCGCCGTGACCGTACACGCTGGAGCCCGCCACAAAGGTGTTTGCTCCGTGGCGCAGCGCGGTGTGAAGCGTATCGATGGTAATTCCGCCATCCACCTGCACCAAGGGAGAGAGATTCTGCTGCTCCAGATACGCCCCAAGCTGATCCAGTTTGGCCATCATGGGGGTAAGAAAAGCTTGACCTCCGGCACCTGGCTCGACCGTCATAATCAGAATGAGGTCGACCAGGTGGAAAAGTTCAAGGTAGTCATCCACAGGGGTGTCAGGTTTCAGCGCAATGCCGGCTTTCGCACCCCGGTCGTGAAGGTCAGAAATGATGGCGGTGGGCGTCGTGGCGGCTTCCACATGAAACGTCACCGACTGCGCACCCATTTCCGCATAGGTCGCGGTGTGCCTATCAGCGTTGTTGATCATCAGGTGCACATCCAAGGGCACCGGTGACACCTGGGCAATGCGCTTGACCATCTGCGGCCCGAAAGAAAGGGAAGGCACGAAATGGTTGTCCATCACATCCACATGCACCGCATCTGCGGTGGAAATCCTCTGCAGTTCCGATTCCATATTCACATAATCTGCGGCCAACACACTGGGGTGAATTCTGATCTGCACCACGTCATCCTACCGATGACACACGCTGGATAAGTTGAACAAACATGGCATCGGTGCCGTGGGTCACGCTCCACAGTTGCACGGCACTCCCCCGTCTCGCACCCATAACGGGCCGGCGTGCGACCCTGTCCAACACGGAGGGGGTGTCCACAAGAATTGCGTCGTGCCTGGCGACGAGCACGGCATCGACGACCTCGGTGGTTTCTGCCACAACGGGAGAACAGGTCACGTAGGCCACATAACCACCCGGAGCACACAGATCGAGCGCTCGAGTCAGCAAATCTTTTTGCAAGGCCACAAGTTCCGCTAGGTCGTCAAAAGATTTCCGCCACCGAGCTTCGGGGCGCCGGCGCAGCGCACCGAGCCCTGAACACGGTGCGTCGACTAACACTCTGGTGAACCCGGGCCTGGGAGCTGTCAATACCTTCGCATCACCGACCACCACGTTCACCACCGAAGGGTTATGGGCAAGCACACCGGCAACAGACTGCTCGACCAATCGGGCGCGGTGGGGAGCTTTTTCCCACGCGGTCACCACCGCGTGGGCCTTCGACGCCTCTGCAGCGAGGACCGCTGTTTTTCCTCCGGGGCCCGCGCACATATCGAGCAGCGAATCTCCCTCGTGAAGCTTTTCCACCCGCGAAAGCATCAGTGCCGCAAGCTGAGAACCCTCATCTTGAACCCGAATCCACCCTTGGGCCACACCTGCGACCGTTGCCGGGTTTCCCCCACTCAACACGGAGCCAAGCGGCGAATAGGGCGTGGGATTCTCGGTCGGCTCGGAGAGGCCTGGAAGATGAACCAGAGTCACCCGAGGGGGTTCGTTGTGGGCATCCAACACGGCGCCAAGATTGTCGGCTACTTCACACGTCTCGAGGGCTCGCTCGATCTCCCGGGCGATCCACGGCGGGTGGGAGTGAAAAGAACCGGTGTCCTCTTCGATAATGCCGGTCCAATACTCCGGGGGCTTTCGAGTTATTCCTCGCAGGAGACCGTTAAGAAAACCCGCAGCTCGTTGCAATCCGGACGCTTTTGCCAATCGCACGCTCTCATCCACCGCAGCATGGCTGGGGATGCGCATGTAGAGCAGCTGGTAGACACCCAGGCGGGCAATAGCAAGAACGTCCGCTTCCAGGGTGGAGGGCTGCCGCCCGGCACCCTCGGCAATAACCGCATCCAGTTCGCCCTCGCGCCGAAGCGAACCGTAGACCATTTCGGTCACTAAAGCCCTGTCTCGCTCATCGAGGGTGCTGGAACTCAGAGCAACGGGTAGGGCAAGGTTTGCGTAGGCACCATCGCGGTTGATCTGAAGCAGAACCTCGAGCGCCACTGCTCTGGCTGAGGGCCCTTTAGCCATGGAGCACAACCCCCTCCGGCACACCGCGGAACCAGTCAGGGGCATTCATCGGTTTTTTGCCAGCGGGTTGGACTCTCTCCAGCTCGAGAGGTTCCCCTCCCGTTCCCACCAACAGCACGTCATCCAGGTGCAATTGGCCCGCTGGGAGCGGGTTGCGCTCGTGGGCCGGAGGCCGCATCTGGAGAATATTTATCCTGTCTCCGGTGTCGCCTCGACGGACGTAGGCGCCAGGTTCCGGCGTGGCTGCGCGAAAACGTCGGTAAATGCTCGCAGCGTCGGCGGCGAGATCAAGAGACCCAAAATCTTTGGCCGGCTTGGGGGCGAATGTGGCGTGGCCCTGTTGAGCGTGTGTGATCAGCGAACCCTCTGCAAAGCTCTTCACAAGGTCCACGATGCCCACCGCAGCTTTCTCCCCCAGTGTGGCAAGAACACTCCCGGTCGTGTCGTGGGGTGCAATGTCGTAGGGGATTGTGGCTGCGATGTCACCGGTGTCGAGCCCCTGATCGAGGCGGAAAAGCGTCACCCCCGTTGTTTCATCACCGGCAAGAATCGCGTGGGGAACCGGAGCCGCGCCGCGCCAGAGGGGCAGTAAGGAAAAGTGTGCGTTCCACCACCCCCCGGCAACCGAGGCCAGCACATCGGGGGAAAGTAAGCGCCCATAGGCCACCACCACGGCAATATCGGGTTTCCACTGCGTCACAACCTTGAGCAACGTGTCAGCATCGGGGGGGGTTTCACGAGGAACACTATGTTCGAGGGCCCAGGTGGACACCGCAGTATCGCGAAGTTCACGCTTTCGCCCCCACGGCTGCGCGGGCTGGGACACAACCCCGACGACGTTGATTCCCGCACCAACCAATGCGGCAAGGCTTGGCAGTGCGACATCGGGGCTTCCGGCAAACATCACTTTCACAGGGGCGAGCCTAGTCAGCTCCGAGGCAAACGCCGGCACCTACTCGCCCATCAACGCATCAAGGCGGTCGGGATCGTCAATGACAATGTGCAGCCGAAGGGATCGACCACGGCTGGTACCCAGAGCTAATTTATTGCGCAATGCCCGCAGCTCCTGTGTGACAAGGTCTCCACCCGCGTAGGGAAAGCGAATAATAATTCGCACCGTTGCATCCTCCATCCCCACGGGGCCCAGCACATCGAGACCGCTAAAGCGCGTCTCCAAGGCTTCGCGGGCCTTGGTGACCAGTTCCGCCGGCCCCGTAATACTCGCAAGCCGCACCGTGGGGGGCAGCCGGAGGGCGGTCCGCTCGGTGATCTCCTCAGAGAGGAGTTGCTCGAAGCGTCCAGAGGCAAGCGCCATGGCAGGGTTACCCGAAACCTCGGTCACGTACGCGGCGCCCTCTGGCCGCACCAGGGAGATAGCGTTTTCCCACGCGTGCAGGGAATCTTCCAGCGCGCGCAGAGATTCTCTCGAGAGCATTGCACCACCATCGAGTAGCAACGCCAGACGGTAGCCTCCCTCCGCTACAGGCTCAGACCCGCGAGTGGCAATAACGACGGCTGGCTGATCGGACACAGAAACCACTCGGTGACTCGCGTCTGATTGGATGACGGGAACGGTGGGAAACGCTCGCCCAATGTCGCTCATCGTGCGACCGATTCCTTGGCCCCGGGGAACAAGATTATTCCCACCACACAGGGCGCATCGCCACGCCACATGCACCACCCCACACCAGCTGCACACCGGCCTAGCCTGCGCTTGGGGCAAACGCAGAGGGCCGTGACAGGTGTGACACATTCCGCGCTCATTGCAGGTGGCGCAGGCAAGGCCGGTGGAAAAACCGCTGCGGAACACCTGGATCAGCACAGGCCCGAGGCGAAGAGCCTCCTTGGCGGCCTGAAAAGCCGCTGAGGGCAACCTGGCTGGCGCTCGGTCACGGTCGGCGCCCACCGACAGTTCTGTGAGAACTACCCGGGGGCGCGCACTCGCAGCGGGAGCGACGGCGGACACGTAGCCCTGGTCAATCCAGCGTTTCACGCTCAGGCTTGGCAGAAGGCTCGCAAACACGACGGCACACCCCTCGCCCTGGTGTCTCAACAGCGCCACATCTCTCGTGTGGGGATAGGGGGCAAGCGGTTCGCGGTGGGCGTCATCGCCGTCATCCACCACCACGATGGCCCCAAGATTCGGCGCCGGTGCGTACACCGCGTGCCGGGTACCAAGGATGATGATGGGCGCTGACTCCAAACCTCGCAGAAAATTTCCATAGCGCTCGGAGGGCGAACCATCGGCGCGCAACACCACGACCGCTCCCATGCTCGACTCGTCGGCCGACTCCAGCGCCGACTCAAGCGCGTGAAGATAGTGCTCGATGTCACGCCAGGTGGGAACCACGATGATGGTCGACTGCGCGCGGGCAAAAGCTTCCTGGGCTACGGCGATTACCGCCCGACACCCCTGTGGAACCGTATTCGACCCGGCCTGGGCTGTTCCATGGGGAAGATACAGGGCAGTTCTGGCACGGGGTTCCACCATTGCTGACCAGGTCTCTGGTGGAAACCCCTCCACCGACGCCCTCGGTGCTCGCATCGTGCTCGTGCCAACCAGCGAGGGGTCACGCGCCAGCCAGCTCTTTTCTACTCGCACATACCGCGGGGGTATTGCAAGCCTCAGCACATCGGCCGCACTGCCAGCCTGACGCTGCGCTATCGCACTGGCCAAAGACCAAAGCTCGGGGCTGAGAACCGGAACCTTGGAAACCATCTCGGCAATGTCGACCAATGCACCGCTGTGGTCGCTGGTGTCGGCGAGTTCTACCACCCAGCCATAGGAGAGACGAGTCTGGTTTCGCAGGGGAACACGGACTCGCACACCGGCCTGGAGGGCGAGACCATCGGGGATGGAATAGTCAAAAAGCCGATCAAGTTGGGGCAGGCGTGTGTCAAGAACGACCTTGGCGACACGTCTCCCACTGCTCACAATCCACTAGCTTGGCGCAATTCCTCCACCCTGTTGAGACGCTCCCACGGAAAATCGACATCGGTGCGACCAAAATGCCCGTAGGCAGCGGTAGGCAGGAACGGAGTCTTCAACAAATCAAGCTGCTCGATGATGGCCCTGGGTCGGAGATCAAACACCTCCGAAATGGCCGACTCGATGGTGGCCGAGGCCACGTGTTCGGTGCCAAAGGTTTCCACAAAAATGCTCACGGGGTGGGCGGCGCCAATGGCATAGGACACCTGAATCTCGGCTTTGTCAGCGAGCCCCGCCGCAACGACATTTTTTGCCACCCAACGAAGCGCATACGCCGCAGACCGATCAACTTTTGTTGGGTCTTTGCCGCTGAATGCTCCGCCACCGTGGCGAGCAGCACCTCCGTAGGAATCAACAATGATTTTTCTTCCCGTCAGCCCCGCATCGCCATCAGGTCCCCCGGTGACAAAGTCACCGCTGGGATTGATCAAATACCGCGTCTTTGAACTATCGAGGCTGACCAGGGTGAGGACCGGCTCAATCACATGTCTTTTTAGGTCTCGCTCGATATCGGCGTGGGGAATACCCGGATGGTGCTGGGTGGAGATGACAACCGTGGTGAGCTCCACGGGCACCCCGTTGTCAAAACCAATGGTGACTTGGGTTTTTCCATCGGGGCGGAGGTAGCCAATCGCACCCGTTTTGCGGGCGATGGACAGTTGCTGCGCCAACCGGTGCGCCAACCACAGAGGCATGGGCATGTAGGTATCGGTCTCTGTCGTGGCGTAGCCAAACATGATTCCCTGGTCGCCCGCACCCAACGAGTCGTAGGGGTCGGTGGAGGAACCCACCCGGGTTTCCCAGGCGTGATCTACGCCGCCTGCAATATCCGGGGATTGTTGGCCAAGTGAAAGATGGAAGGCGAACGTCTCGGGATCGATCCCGTAGGCAAGTTCTGTGTAGCCAATGGAGCGGACGACGTCACGCACAATGCTCTCCACGTCAACCGTGGCCTGTGAACTAACCTCTCCGGCCACGTGAACCATGTTGCCGGCCGTGAGTGACTCAATCGCGCACCGAGAATCGGAATCACCCGCGAGGAAAGCGTCGAGCAGTGCGTCGCTGATCTGGTCGCACATTTTGTCGGGGTGACCTTCTGTCACCGATTCTGAACTGAAATAGCGCATGAGCCTTGCCTATCGATCAAGCAGAGCATCCAGAATGAGCCCCGCAACGGAATGTTTCGTTCCTTCGAAGGTCAGTGACTGCGGGCTCGCGCTAAATATCAGTGTCACTGCCGTCCGTACTGGTCCAAAGCCTATCTGAACCCCCACCTGGTTGAGAACAATCACGTCGGCATTTTTTACCGACAATTTTTCCTGGGCAGCAGCCAGGCGGTCGTCTTCGCTGTCGTGGGTTTCTGCCGCAAACCCCACCACAGTTTGACCGGGGACGCTTCGCAAACCAAGCTCGGCAAGAATATCGGGAGTCCGAACCAGCGTGGGGCTCCAGGTCTCCCCCAGGTTCTTTTTCGACAGTTTTTCTTCCGACACAGACTGGGCGACCCAGTCGGCGACCGCGGCGGCCATCACCACCATCGACGCATCAGCACTATGAGTGAGCATGGCCTCTCGCATCGACTCCGCGGTTTGAGCCTCGACGACGGTCATGCCCCGGGGACGTGGCACCTCCAGGTGAGCTGCTACGAGGATCACCTCTGCTCCGCGTGCTGCGGCTGCCTGAGCAATCTCGACACCCATTTCCCCACTGGAGCGGTTGCCCAGAAAACGAACTGGATCGAGAGGCTCCCTGGTTCCCCCGGCAGAGACGACCACTTTTTTGCCCGCCATGGTGGGGGCCTGGAGCAGTGTCCAAGCGAACTGGGCAATGTCGGCAGGCTCCGACATGCGGCCCACACCGTGGTCGCCCCCGGTCAATTCACCACTGGCTGGACCCACCACGTGCACACCGCGGGATTCAAGAATCGCAATGTTTTCCGTCACGCTGGGGTGCTCCCACATTTCGGTGTGCATCGCAGGCGCAATCACCACGGGCGCCTGGGTAGCGAGAAGGGTGGTGCCCAGGAGATCACCGGCAAGACCCGCTGCCATGTTCGCTATCTGGTTGGCCGTCGCCGGAGCGATAATCACGAGGTCAGCCTGTTGCCCGAGGGCCACATGCCTGACCTCTGCGACGTGATCAAACAGGTCACTGGTTACCGGGTTTCTCGATGCGGCCTCCCACGTGGGCAGCCCGACAAATTTGAGCGCAGAGTGGGTGGGAACCACCGTGACGGAGGCCCCGCGCTTGACCAAATCCCGCACCAGAGATACCGCTTTATACGCAGCAATTCCGCCCGCCACACCGACAACGATGCGAGGGCGCAGGGGAGCCTCAGAAGGCGCCGGCACAGTGTCCTATTCGGAAGCGCGCTGGAGAACCAGCTTGCCTTCGTTGATCTCGCGAAGGGCGATACTGAGGGGTTTCTCATCCACCGTGGAGGGAACCAGTGGGCCTACGTGCTCGTAGATGCTGCCATCGCCGAGGTCGGAGTAGTAGGCATTGATTTGACGTGCTCGTTTTGCCGCAAAAATCACCAGTTGATACTTCGAATCAACGGCCCTCAGCAGCTCATCAATGGGGGGCTTAATAATTCCATCGCGATTTAGGGACATGTTCACTCCTTGAAGGCTGTGGCGTCATACGACGACGTTACTAAGTCTACGATGCTTTGTCCTGCGTGGGCGACGTCATCATTGACGATGCGTGCATCCCACTGATGTTCACCAGTCAATTCTGCCTTCGCGGTGGCAAGTCTTCGCCTTCTCTGGGCATCATCTTCGGTCCCACGAGCCACCAGCCGGCGCTCCAACTCCGCAAAAGTCGGTGGAGCAATGAATATGGTGAACGCATCGTTCATTCTTTTTTTGATCACCTTTGCGCCCTGGACATCAATTTCAAGAATCACGTTTCTCCCTGCATCGAGCTGGTCTTCCACCGCGCCACGCGGAGTTCCATAGCGGTGTTCACCGTGAACCACAGCCCATTCGAGCAGCTCATCGTCTGCCACCAACGAATCAAATCGTGATGCGCTGACAAAAAAGTAGTGATCACCCTCGCTCTCCCCCCGGCGGGGAGCTCGGGTGGTCGCGGAAATGCTCGCCACAAAATTCTCGTTGTGTCGCGTAATCCACGACACGATCGTTCCTTTGCCGACACCGCTTGGGCCGACCACAACCACTAAAGTTCCTCGTTGCGCGGCAAAATATCGCCGGTAGAGGGCCACCACCTCACGCCGCAGTGCAGCGCGCTGGCGCACCCGCAGACCACCGAGCGTTGCCGTGGGGGAAATACGCAGTGCTTCGAGAATGCGTGCCACCTTCGTCACCCCCAACCCTGGAACCGCGCGAAGAAACCATTCGGTGCGAAGTCCCGAAAGCGCAGGATCCGCACCACCTTCCGAAGCCTGGTCAAACAGCTCGATAATCGTGGGGTGGCCCGAAGGAATGGCTGCTTTCACCTGTGCCCGGCGGCGACGCATCGCCACGGCAAGGGTGGAGGATTCGTGAGGATCAAAGGGTGCCATCACACAGACAGCTCTCTTTGTGCAGAGCCGACCCGGTCAACAAAGCCTTCCGGGCCGCCCTCGGAGAGCGATCGCGCTGCAACGGCAAGGATGCTGCGACTGGCGGGGAAAATGTCTAGCCAGCGAGCAAAGGCTGCTCCTTGCTGACCGAAGCCGGGCGACAGAATCGGCATGCCGGGGTAGTGAGCCATATCAATGCCCATGGCAGCCTGATTGACCGTTGCGCCGAGCACCACCCCTAACCCCGCGCTGTGTGCAGGAGATGACCGAGCAAAGGTGGCCAGTTGATCGATGATCTCCCGAGCCACTGTGCCCCCGGAGGTGGTGATGGCACTCTGAGTGGCCCAGGCTTCAGGGTTTGATGTTGCGGCTAACACAAACACCCCTTTGTGCGCAGCCACCGCCTGCTCCATCGCAGGCAGGAGGGAGCCAAACCCTAAATAGGGGCTCAGGGTAAGTGCATCGACTTCAAAGTCTGCTCCGGGCATCAACCACGCACTCGCGTAGCCCCGGATCGTGGTTCCAATATCACCTCGCTTGGCATCACCGATGGTGAGAATGCCCGCGGTTCGAAGCATCCCTAACATTTCTGCCAAGACGCTCATTCCTGTAACACCGTGGCGTTCAAAAAACGCGACCTGGGGTTTGACCACCGCGACGTTGGCTTCGCCGACTGCAGCCACCACCCGGTTGGCCCACTCCCTTAACCCTTCGGGGGTATCAGTAAAACCCCACTCCGCAAGGGTTTCAGGGTGGGGGTCAAGCCCCACACACAGAACAGCTCCGTCAGCAATCCACCCCTCGAGCGCTGTGGCAAAGCTCACGCCGATTCCCGGTCCCTGGCGTAATCTTGCAGGCTTTTCACCGAGGGCCATTCGGGGCGGACCTCCATGGATGCCACGGCGGCTCCCACCTGGGCAATGGTGGTGAACAGTGCTTTATCAGCTGCCACCGTGGCGGTGCGAATCTCGTAACCGTCTGCCCGGGCACTCCGACCTCGGGGAGTATTGATGACGATGTCGATGTCGCCGGCGTGAATCAGTTCGACGATGCTCGGACCTTCTGACATCCCGGACTCGGTGTGCTTGCGGACAACCTCCGCCGCAATTCCATAGCGGGCAAGCGTTTCTGCTGTTCCCTCAGTGGCCATCACCCGGAAACCCATTTGGGACAGTCTGAGGATGGGTAACACGACACTTCTCTTGTCGCGATCAGCCACAGAAACAAACACGGTTCCCTCCCTGGGAAGTCCGCCATACGCCGCGTCCTGGCTCTTTGCGAAAGCTTCGGGGAACGAGGCCCCGATGCCCATCACTTCACCGGTGGAGCGCATTTCTGGCCCCAAAATGGAATCCACAATCTCGCCCGCCGGCGTCCGAAAACGTTTGAATGGCAACACCGCCTCCTTGACCGACACCGGTGAGGTGGGGGGAACCCGTCGGCCATCTTTCTCCGGCAAGACACCCTGCTTGACAAGATCATCAATGCTCGACCCGGTCATGACCAAAGCTGCTGCTCGCGCCAGCTGAATTCCGAGAGCTTTTGACACGAAGGGCACGGTTCGACTAGCTCGAGGGTTAGCCTCCAGCACGTAGAGAACCCCCGCGGCAACCGCGAACTGGACATTGATGAGACCTCGCACGCCAATCCCGGCGGCCAGTTTTTCTACCGCGGCGCAGACGTTGGCGACCACTTGGGCACCGAGGGTGACGGGGGGCAATGTGCAGGCGGAGTCCCCCGAGTGAATCCCTGCCTCTTCAATGTGTTCCATCACGCCACCGACGTAGAGGCGTGACCCGTCATAAATCGCGTCCACATCGATTTCGACCGCGTCATCCAAGAAGCGGTCGACCAGGAGAGGAGCGTCTCGTCCAACAATCGCAAACTCCTGAATCCGGTCGAAGTAGCCCACGAGCGATTCTTGGTCGTAGATGATCTCCATCCCCCGGCCGCCCAGCACGTAGCTTGGACGAACCAGCACGGGATAGCCGATCTCCGTGGCAATAACAATGGCACCCTCGAGGTCGACCGCTGTCCCGTTCCGGGGCGCAACCAGGCCCGCTTCCTCCAGAATGCGAGAAAAAGATCCGCGTTCTTCCGCAAGATCAATGGCCCCGGGACTGGTCCCGAGAATTGGCACACCGGCAGCTTCTAGCCCCTCAGCGAGCCCCAATGCCGTCTGACCACCAAGCTGCACCAGCACACCAAGAAGTGTGCCTGCGGCACTTTCCTGGTGAACGATTTCCAAAACATCCTCGAGTGTCAAGGGCTCAAAGTAGAGACGGTCACTGGTGTCGTAGTCGGTGGACACCGTTTCGGGGTTGCAATTGATCATGATTGTTTCAAACCCGGCATCGCGCAGAGCAAACGCCGCGTGAACGCAGGAGTAATCAAATTCGATTCCCTGCCCAATTCGATTAGGCCCCGACCCCAAAATAATGACCTTGGTGGCAGCGGTGGGGACGACCTCGGACACCTGGTCGTAACTGGAGTAGTGGTAGGGCGTGAGAGCGGGAAACTCACCGGCACAGGTATCCACCGTCTTAAAAACGGGTCGCAACCCCAGAGAGTGACGAAGCGCTCGCACGCCACCTTCGTCCACACCACGAATTTGAGCTATTTGCCCGTCAGAGAGCCCGTGTTCCTTCGCCAGGCGCAAAACCTCCAGGGTGAGGTCCGTCGCCCGGTCCACCTCGGTCGCAACCTCGTTGATCAGCACGATTTGGTCGAGAAACCAGGGGTCTATGCCTGTTGCGGCATACATCTCTTCGACACTTGCTCCGAGGCGCAGAGCCTGTTGCACGGTGATGATTCGACCATCCGTGGGAACGGCAGAGCGGTGAATCAGTTCTGTTTTCGTCGCATTCTGCTCACCCCAGTGGAAAGAGCTGCCACGCTGCTCGAGAGACCGAAGTGCTTTGTTCAGGGCTTGGGGGAAGCTGCGCCCCAACGCCATGGCCTCGCCCACTGACTTCATGGTGGTGGTCAACGTGCGATCCGCCAGCGGGAATTTTTCAAACGCAAAGCGGGGAACTTTCACCACGACGTAGTCAAGAGTTGGCTCGAAGGAGGCCGGTGTCACGCCGGTGATGTCATTGGGGATCTCGTCCAGGCGGTAACCCAGAGCGAGTTTTGCGGCAATTTTGGCGATCGGAAAGCCTGTGGCCTTGGACGCCAGGGCGGAACTTCGAGAAACCCTGGGGTTCATTTCAATCACAATGATGCGCCCTGTGTGAGGGTCCACGGCAAACTGGATGTTGCATCCTCCCGTATCGACACCGACCCTGCGGATAATGTCGATTCCCAAATCACGTAGTCGCTGGTATTCCTTATCGGTCAGTGTGAGAGCAGGCGCGACGGTGATGGAGTCTCCCGTATGCACACCGACCGGATCGACATTTTCGATCGAACACACCACAACGGTGTTATCAGCCCCATCGCGCATCATTTCCAGTTCGTACTCTTTCCACCCCAGGATGGACTCCTCCAACAGCACCTCTGTGGTGGGGCTCTGATGCAGCCCGTCGGTCACCATACGAACCAGCTCATTTTCGTCGTGTGCAAAACCAGAACCCAAGCCACCCATGGTGTACGAAGGTCGAATGACCAGCGGGTACCCTAAATCCTTCGCAAACTCTTTTGCTTCCTCGACGGTTTTTGCGATGAAACTGCGCGCAACATCACCGCCAAGATCCAGCACGAGGTCCTTGAAAATCTGGCGGTCTTCGCCGCGCTGAATCGCCTCAAACGACGCCCCGATCAATTCCACGCCGTAGCGCTCGAGGATCCCCTCGGTGTGGAGTGCCATTGCGGCGTTGAGTGCTGTTTGCCCACCGAGGGTGGGCAAAATGGCATCGGGCTTTTCTTTCGCAATAATTGCTTCCAAGACCGCTGTGGTAATCGGCTCAATGTACGTTTGGTCAGCAAACCCGGGGTCGGTCATAATCGTAGCCGGGTTCGAATTGACCAGAATCACGCGGATACCTTCCTCGCGCAACACACGACATGCTTGCGTTCCCGAATAGTCAAACTCGGCAGCTTGACCAATCACAATGGGTCCGGATCCGATCACAAGCACGCTGTGGATGTCGTCGCGTTTTGGCATTCTTACTGTCCTTTTTCTGCTGGTGCGCGGTGGTCCAGAACAAGGTCTCTAAACCTGTCGAAAAGATGATTGGCGTCTCGTGGCCCCGCTGCCGCTTCAGGATGGTACTGAATCGAGAATGCTGGCAGGTCCAACGCTCTCAAGCCCTCCACGACCTGGTCGTTCAAGCTGATGTGAGAAACCTCAACACGACCGAAACCCGCGGGAGAGTCAATAATGCCCTCTCGGGGAGCATCGACAGCAAAACCGTGGTTTTGCGAGGTGATTTCCACGCGTCCCGTCGTTTTATCCAACACCGGTTGGTTGATTCCTCGGTGGCCGTATTTCAGTTTGTAAGTGTCAAAGCCAAGCGCACGTCCCAGCAGCTGGTTGCCGAAACAGATCCCGAAAAACGGCAACCCGGCGCGCAACACTTCTTGCAGCAGAGCAATGTGGGCATCGCTCGCAGAGGGGTCACCGGGGCCGTTGGAATAAAACATGGCCACAGGTGAGACAGCCATGACGTCAGAAAAGTCGCAGTGCTGGGGCAAGACGTGAACCTCAAAACCCCGGGCGGTTAGTTGGTGAATTGTGGATTCTTTTATTCCCAGATCCAGCACGGCAAGTGCACCGATCAACTCACCCACCGCTGACACGACGCGGGGCACCTTGACGCTGACCAGTTGGGAGAGGTTACGCCCCGCCATGCTGGCGGCGTCACGCACGTGGTCGCTCTGCTGCTGGTCAGAAAGCTTGAGGGATGCTCCACTGAACACTCCCCCGCGCATCACTCCCGATTCTCGCAAAATAAGGGTGATTGCTCTGGTGTCAACGCCGCTGATTCCGACTACGCCATCGGCAATTAAGTCAGATTCCAGATCTCTGGTGGAGCGGAAATTGGAGGGCCTCGGGGAAAGGTTTCTCACCACAAAACCTTCAACCCAGATGCGGCGGGACTCGGCATCCTCATCATTCATTCCCGTGTTGCCGATGTGGGGGGCAGTCATCACGACGATTTGGCCGGCATAGCTCGGGTCGGTCAGAGTCTCCTGATACCCGGTCATGCCGGTGGAAAACACGACTTCACCCACCGTGTGCCCGAGGGCACCCATCGCGTAGCCGTCGAAGCGGCTGCCATCTTCCAACACCAAAACTGCTCGGTTGCGGTTCATGCCGTCTCCTTGAAAAGAGTGTTAATTGCTGCCACGGAGCCCTGGATATTACTATCCACCAGACGGAAATAACTTTCCACCTGGTGGGTTCCCAACAGCCACTGAACCATCAGGAGGCCATCGGGTTCAACAACACGGTCGATAGTCCAGGTCGCCACTCCCGCACTCAAGCCTTTGGGGCCAGGCAGCAAGAGGGGTGCTGATCCCCGGGAGGTAAGCACGAGCCCTTCGGGGTGCAGGGCTATGGTTGCCCGGGCACGGTACTTCAAAGGCCCAAGCGCAACCCGCTCGAGAGGGGAACCCGTTTCCGTTGTTCCCACATACAGCGCATTCAGCAACCCGAGGGCCTCGCTGGTGGGAACATCAAAGCGCAATAGCTCGGCCCACGGCTCATATTTCTTGCCCCGCCTGCGCCAACCCCAGAGCGCACCAGACAGTGCCAAAGCCCCCACAGTTAACACCATAATCGCCGCTATTTCTTGTGTCATCAGATCTCCCCTTTTTTTCTACTCACGCGCTCTGGCTCACACAGGTGGCCGTTCTCCACGGTCTGGATCCCCCCAAAGAATGTGTATCGCACACTTCCCGGCAGGGCCAAGCCCTCAAAAGGATTATTGGAACTTAAACTTCCCCGTACCGGGTTGGCAGCCTGAGCAGGGTCTACCAGCGTGAGGTGTGCCGGAGAACCCAGCGCTAGCGGAAACTCATACCCCCGAAGCGAACCAATCTTTGCGGGCCCCGACGACAGAATTCTTCCCACGTCACCCATGCTGATGTGCCCCGGCTCGACCAGTGTGTGCAACACAACGGGAAGCGCAGTTTCTAGCCCCAGCATCCCAAAAGCAGCCTCTTCAAAAGAACAGTCTTTTGATTCACTGGGGTGGGGGGCATGATCTGTGGCGACAATATCAATAATCCCCTGCCCCACTGCTTCGCGCAGGGCCAGTGTGTCTTCACTACGCCGAAGGGGTGGATTCACTTTAAACCTCGGGTCAAACGCGGCGACCATATCTTCGCTCAACAGCAGATGGTGGGGGGTCACTTCGGCCGTCACAGCGATTCCTCGGGATTTTGCCCAGGCGATGACCTCTACCGACCCCGCCGTGGATACGTGACAGACGTGAAGTCGAGCTCCCACAGACTGCGCCAACAGCACGTCCCGAGCAATGATGGTCTCTTCGGCCACCCCGGGCCACCCCGACAACCCCAGCCTGCCGGCGAGGGCGCCCTCATTCATTTGGGCACCCCGGGTGAGGGCAGGATCCTGAGAGTGCTGAGCAACGACGCCACCCAGGGAAGCAACCAGCTCTAGTGCGCGGCGCATCAGGGCCGAATCCGACACGCAGTGTCCGTCATCGGAAAATACTCGCACCTTGGCAGGGGATGAAGCCATATCGGAAATGGCAGCCAACTCCGCGCCGAGGAGCCCCTTACTCACCGCACCGACGGGGCGAACATCAACATACCCCGCGTCACGACCTAGCTCCCACACCTGGTTTGTGACCGTTACAGTATCGGCCACGGGGGTCGTGTTCGCCATCGCGTGGATGGCGCTAAAGCCACCAAGCGCGGCCGCCTGGGAACCGGTCAGCACGGTCTCAGCCTGTTCGCCACCAGGCTGGCGCACATGGGTGTGAAGATCGACCAGACCCGGAAGCGCGACAAGGCCTTCGGCCTCGAGTGTGGATGCCCCTCGGGAGAGTTCTTCTGGCAACACAAACACTCCATGGGAAATAGCGAGGTCACCGGAGGCCCCCCCATTCACACGTGCACCCACAATGAGGTATTCACTCACGACGATCCCCCCACACTTCATACAGCGCAGCCATGCGCACCGACACACCGTTTCGTACCTGGTCAAGAATGACGGACCGAGAAGAATCTGCCACGTCGGAGGCAATCTCCATTCCCCGGTTCATCGGTCCGGGATGCATCACCACGGCGTGATCCACCAGAGTCGCGGCGCGCGCAGAGCTCAAGCAGTAGCGCCTGCGATAGTCATCCGGTGTGGGAAAGCTATCAGGGGCTATGCGTTCGCGCTGAACTCGCAGCATCATCACCGCGTCGGGTTTCGTCGCGAGCGCTTCATCAAAGTCGGAGGTCACCTGAACCGGCCATTGCTCTACACCGCGGGGCATGAGTTCGGGCGGCCCCACAAGAGTGACCGCGGCACCCAGCGTTGCCATCAGGGCAACGTTCGAGCGAGCGACGCGGGAATGAGCGATGTCACCCACAATCACCAGGTGCACGCCGGCCAAATCTTTTCCCAGGGGGTCCTGGTGATGGCGTTGGCGAAGCGTTGCAGCATCAAGAAGCGCCTGTGTGGGATGTTCAAAAATACCGTCGCCTGCGTTAATGACCGCCCCCGTCACCCACCCTGAGTCCGCCAATCGCTTCGCTGCACCGGAGGCAAAATGGCGAATCACGATAATGTCGGCACCCATGGCTTCGACCGTTTGAGCGGTGTCTTTCAGGCTTTCACCTTTTGACACACTTGACCCATGAACCTGAAATGTCATCACGTCTGCCGACAACCGCCGCGCGGCCGCCTCAAAAGACAGACGCGTCCTGGTTGAATCCTCGAAAAATAGGTTGACCATCGTGACCCCGCGAAGCGTTGGCAACTTGGGGACGCGGCGCTCCGCCACAGCGGAAAACTCCCATGCGACATCGAGTAAGCGCAGTGCTTGCTCGCGGGAAAGGTCGCTGATCTGGGTCAGATGTTTCACGAGACCACCAGCACTTCATCCACACCATCGGTTTCGACAAGCTTCACCGTGATCCGTTCGCCGGGCGCCGAGGGTAAATTCTTTCCCACATGATCTGCACGAATCGGGAGTTCCCGGTGGCCCCGATCCACCAACACGGCAAGTTTCACCATCTTGGGACGCCCAAGCGCAGTAAGCGCATCGAGAGCGGCCCTTACCGTTCGACCAGAGAACAGCACATCGTCCACAAGGATGACCACTTTGTCATCAATCCCCCCGGCGGGAATCGTCGTGGGTGCCGGGGTACGATGGCCACCCGTGGCGATGTCATCGCGAAACATGGTGACATCGATGCTCCCGAGTGGAATTGGTCCCCCGGTAATTTCTTCCATAACAGCACAGAGCCTCGCGGCAAGAATCGCTCCCCTGGTGGGGATTCCCAGAAGGACCACGTCCGCGCAGTCCGGGACAGCTTCCACAATCTCGTGGCCAATACGACGGAGGGTTCTCTCGATATCTGACTGCGACAGTACGGCATGCGTGCTCATCGAGCCCTCCTTCCGCGCCTCACGGGACGCTTGTTAAAGCAGGTCGTAAAAACAGTGTAACTCACTGCTTGGGCTGGACCTCCGTCGAGGAAGTGTGCTCCGCGATGGCCGAAAGAATTCCGTGAACAAAGCCCCCGGACGCTTCGGTGCTCAACTCTGAAGCAAGCTCCACTGCCTCAGAAATCACCACAGCCAGGGGAACATCGAGGTTGTAAAGCATTTCCCACACTCCGATTCGCAACACAGCCCGATCAACCGTTGGCATGCGCTCGAGTGGCCACGATTCACTGGTGTCGGATAACAGCCGGTCAATCTCGTCACCATGAGCAAGGACACCCTCGACCATTTCTTTGGCATACCCCCAGCTTGATGAGCGCTCCGGCTGTCGGGAGGCAATCATTTCGGCTTCTTCGAGAGCGATTTCGAGCTCAACTCCACGAACATCAGCGCTGAAAAGAACATCCAGCGCTCGTTTCCGAGCTTTGCGACGGGCGCTCACTCGTCGCTCACGCGACCAAGGTAGTCGCCCGTGCGAGTGTCGACCTTAACTTTTGTGCCCTGTTCGACGAAGAGGGGAACCTGGATTTCAAAACCTGTTTCGAGTGTTGCAGGCTTGGTGCCCCCCGTGGAACGGTCTCCCTGAAGGCCAGGTTCGGAGTAGGTAATTTCCAGCACGACGGATGCCGGAAGGTCGATGTAGAGAGCTTCGCCCTCATGCATGGCAATGGTGACAGCCTGGTTGCTCAACATGAAATTGGCGGCATCCCCCACCACAGAACCGGGCACCGTCACCTGATCAAAATCGACCTGATCCATGAAGACATAATCGGCCCCGTCCTCATACAAAAAGGTGTAGTCGCGACGATCCACGATGGCAAAATCCACTTTGGTGCCCGCATTGAAGGTTTTATCGACCACTTTGCCTGAGCGCACATTTTTCATTTTGGTGCGCACAAAAGCTCCACCCTTGCCGGGTTTCACATGCTGAAACTCGACAACAGCCCACAGCTGCCCATCAAGGTTCAGCACGCTGCCGTTCTTGATCTCATTGGTTGTCGCCACGGGGGGTCCTTTCGAGAATGGTAATCATCTGGTCGAGAGCCAGCAGGTAGGAGTCAGACCCGAAACCGGCGATCACACCTGTTGCAACGCCGCTGATGACGGAGTTGTGGCGAAACTCTTCCCGGGCATGCGGGTTGGAGAGGTGGATCTCAATTAACGCAAGCCCCGCACCGCTCACCATGGCGCACGCGTCGCGCAGCGCATAAGAGTAGTGGGTGAACGCCGCAGGATTAATGATGACCGGTGTTTTTTCATCCACCGCGCGATGCATGATGCCCACAAGTGTCGCCTCGTCATCGGACTGAACGAAATCAAGCTCCATGTGCCGAGGAAGCCGAACCCTCATGGCGTGTTCGATGTCGCCCAGAGTGTCACCGCCGTATATCTCAGGTTCTCGATGGCCCAGCCGCCCCAGATTGGGGCCATTGACGACCATGATGCGAACCATAGGACAACTCTAGCTGGTGTGCTGGGCAAGCTCTTGGTAGGACGCAAACAGCACCGAGTCATCCGCAATGGCTAAGACGCGGGGTTTGCCCACCCCATCTAAAACGACGAAGCGCAACACGCCGCCCCGGGATTTCTTATCTTTTCGCATCGAAGCGAGCAAACCGGACCAGCGCGCCTGCGGGTAATCCAGCGGTAAACCGAGGGATCCAAGGATTGAGCGGTGTCTGTCCACCTGGTCGTCACCAAGATGGGCTACGAGGCGCGAAAGCTCCGCGGCGAACACCATCCCAATTGATATCGCCGCACCATGCCTCCACTGGTAACGCTCAGCGTGTTCGATGGCGTGGCCCAGCGTGTGACCGTAGTTGAGAATTTCCCGCTGGCCTGCTTCAAAAAAGTCGTCGCCCACCACCGCGGCTTTCACTGCCACAGCCCGGCGGACTAACTCCATGAACACCGCTGAGGTGGTGTCCTGGGCTTCGTCAGGATGCTCTTCAATTAGTTCCAAAATTTTCTCGTCCCGGATAAAGCCACACTTGACGACTTCAGCAAGCCCGGTTCGCACCTCGTTGAGGCTGATACTGGCAAGAAGATCGGGGTCGATGATGACAGCGTTTGGCGCATAAAATGCCCCCACAAGGTTCTTACCCTCTTGGGTGTTGACCCCTGTTTTTCCGCCAATGGCCGCATCGACCATCCCTAACACAGTGGTCGGGACGTGAAATAGGGGAACCCCTCGCAGCCAGTTGGCAGCGACAAACCCTGCGAGGTCGGTGGTGGCGCCCCCACCAAGAGAGACGATGGCGTCATTGCGCTGGAAATCGAGTTGGCCCAGTATCCCCCAGCAAAATGCGGCAACTTCGACCCGTTTGGCACCTTCCGCGTCGGGAAGCTCTACCAGGAATACCTCGCGATCCACCGCCAAAGTGTCCCGAAGCCCCCCCGCGATAAGAGCGAGGGCAGGCGCATGAATGATGACGACTTTTCTGGAATCCCCGGGGAGAAGTGCCCGGAGCTCACCGAGGGATCCTGCCTCCATCAGCACGGGGTAATCGCCTCGCTGGGCATTTGACACAGTGATTCGAGAGGGAATAGTCACGGTTTCTCCTGTGTTTCCAGCCACACAACAATGTCGTTTGCGACATGATCAATCGGTCGGTTACTGGTATCAAACATCTCATCGGCGACCTCGCGATACCAGGGATCACGCTCTGCAACGAGACGTGTCCAGGTCTCCACATCCCCAGCCAGAAGTGGACGTTTCGAGTTTTGTATTCTCGGCTCCACCGCCTCGGGGGAAATAGTCACCCACGCGACGAGCAGGGGATGCAGGTCCTTGCGAGTGTCGGGGTCGATGATTGCTCCCCCGCCCAGAGACACCACGCCGTCGGTGGAGAGCGCACTCACCACTGCAGCTCTCTCGAGCGAGCGAAAAACGGGCTCACCCTGCTCCTGGAAAATCTGAGGAATGAGACCGTGCTCTGCCTGGATAAGAGAATCGGTATCCACGTAGCTCACCCCTAAAAGGTGGGACACGCGTTTTCCCAAACGAGACTTCCCCGCTGCGGGCGGACCCACCAGCACAAGGAGTGGCGCTTGGCTCACGAAGCCCCTGAAGAAGCCGGAGCAATCGTGTCGGGTATCGAGGAAAGATAACTGTCTCTGTTGCGCATCACCTCGGCAAGAGAATCCCCACCAAACTTTTCAAGGATCGCATCCACGATAACGAGAGAAACCATGGCTTCTGCGACGATCCCGGCTGCCGGAACAGCACAAACGTCGGAGCGCTGGTGGTGGGCGATTGCTTCCTTGCCCGTAGCGGTGTCAATGGTGCGAAGTGCACGAGGAACGGTGGAAATAGGTTTCATTCCCGCTCGCACCCGAACGACGCCACCGGTGCTCATTCCGCCTTCAATACCTCCGGCGCGGTCGCTGGTGCGTTCAATACCGCCCTCACCGACAACGATTTCGTCGTGGGCTTCTGAGCCACGACGGGTAGTGGTGGTAAAACCATCCCCCACCTCGACGCCTTTGATGGCTTGAATACCCATCAGAGCACCTGCGAGGCGCGAATCAAGACGCCTGTCCCAATGCACGTAAGAGCCAAGGCCAGGCGGCAAACCACGCACCACGACCTCGATAACACCCCCAAGAGTGTCACCTTCTTTATGGGCGGCATCTACCTCAGCGACCATGGCACGAGCAGTTTCTTCGTGCGCGCACCGTAGGGGGTCGTCGTCGAGACGCGCCACATCAGAGGCGTGAGGGATGGGAGCCCCCTCCGGCACCGCTACGGGCCCGATGGCCACGGTGTGGCTGAGGACATCAATTCCCAACTGGGTGAGCAACGCTCGTGCCACAGCCCCCAACGCAACCCTGGCCGCTGTTTCACGCGCGCTCGCACGCTCCAAAACAGGCCTGGAGTCATCAAAACCATACTTTTGCATCCCGGCAAGATCCGCGTGTCCGGGGCGCGGTCTCGTGAGCGCGCCTGCGCGCCCCCCCTCGAGCTCTTCGGGTGCGACCGGGTGCGGACTCATCACCGTTTCCCATTTGGGCCATTCGGTGTTGGCGATGCGCAAAGAAATCGGCCCGCCCTGGGTGACTCCGTGGCGAATTCCACCCGAAAGTGTCACCTCGTCGGCTTCAAACTTCATCCGGGCACCGCGACCGTAGCCGAGACGCCGTCTCGCCAAATCTTCCTGCACGTCCGACAGGAGCAGGGGAACGCCGGCGGGAAAGCCTTCCACAACGGCAGTGAGTTCGGGGCCGTGTGACTCACCGGCAGTTAACCATCGAAGCATGTCGCTATTATCCCATGGGAAGCGGCGAGGCAGGGTCAGGAACCAGGCCGAGCGAAATTTTCATGGCTTCCAGGACGGCGTCTTCGTTCGCCAGGGGATGCAGGGCATCCTGGTGGACGAATAATCTGACCTGGATGAGAGCTTGGTGAACGAGCATCCAGAGCCCTGAAATAACAGGGTTGGAGGAGCGCTCCCACTGGCTCGCAAGAGGTGATGGCCACGGGTGATAACTCACATCAAAGAGCGCGGAGTTGGCCAGAAGTTCAGGGGTCGCTCGAAAATCAACCGCTTCCCCACCGGGCACAGTGGAGGCGACCACGTCCCACACTCCCTCCGGCACGCCATCGGCCATATCGAACACCGTGACGTGCAGCCCCAGCTCGCGAAGCACCCGGGCTGTGGGCTCTGCTCGCGGCGGGGACCGCACGAGCAGCCCAATGTCGGAGGTTCCCAGAAGGGACAGTCCACATCCGATGGCGCGTGCCGTTGCTCCTGCGCCCAAGACCAGCGCCCGCTGGGGGTGAAGTCCGTGATCGCGCATGGCTCCACTGACCCCCCACGGGTCCGTGGAGAACAGTGTGGGTCCCTCATCAGTGAACACCACTGTGTTGGCAACCCCTAGCCGGGTTACGACCGGGTCCTGCGAGGAAACCACAGCAAGAATGTCTTGCTTCAGGGGCATCGTCAAAGACAAGCCCACGAGGTTATCCACGCGCGCCGCAAAAGAGTCGGCCAGCGTGGTTTCGTCCACTTGCCTCGACTCGTATTCCCAGGCCAGGCCTAAGGCGTCATACGCCACGCGATGCAGGGTGGGTGACAGCGAATGCCCAATGGGTGACCCCCACACCTCAGCGCGGTTCCTAACAGTAGGCACCGTTTTCCTCGCTCTCGCGACACCAGTTGATCCACTGGTCTACCGCAACGAGGTGTTCGGCAAAGGTCCTCGAGAACACGGTTTCTCCGGTGCGCAAATCGACAGAAACGAAGTACACCCAATCCCCATCGGCTGGGTTGAGGGCAGCATCAATAGCCAGATCACCCGGTAGCGAAATAGGTCCGGGAGGCAACCCGGTAAAAACATACGTGTTGTAGGGGTTCTCGCTGTCACTTCTGTCGCGATCGCTGGTGCCCACACCCTCATAAAGTCCCGTCCAGTACGTGACGGTGGCGTCAGACTGCAGAAGCATGCCCATATCGAGGCGGTTATAAAACACTCGGGCGACCTTATAAAAATCTTCCGCAAAACCGGCTTCGCGCTGCACGAGGCCCGCCATCGTCAACACCTCGTGCCAGTCGCTCGGCTCGACCCCCGCAGCAGTCAGACGGTTCTTGGCTTCATCGACCATGCGAGCGATGATGTCCCCCGCTTCTACACCCGGCTCGAAAGTGTAGGTCGCAGGGAACAGATACCCCTCGAGTGACCCTGTGGGGGAATCAATCCCATACAGCAGCGGATCAGAGGTTGCGTCAATCATGTCGGCCAATGGAATAGATGCCCGCTCAGAAATTATCTCTAGGGCTCTTTCCATTGTCACCCCTTCGGGGATGACAAAAGAAATCTGGACCCGGTTGGCAGGGTTACGCAGCGCCTCAATCGCACTTTGCGCTGACATTCCCGTCAGCAGCTGGTACGTCCCCGGTTGAAACGTAATGGTCGCATCCGTGAGAAGAATTTCATAGACCGCCTCGAACGACGCCGTCACACCCTCGTCGGCGAGCTCTCTCGCCACCGTCTCACCAATATCACCCGGAGCAACAACAATTTCTATGGCTGGAGAGGCCCCGCCACCTTCGAAGTCGGCGACCTCTTCTGTCTGAAAGTACTCCACCACTCTTTGGCCATAATCACCCCACAACACCCAGATCCCCGTCCCGCTCAACACCAACACAGCTATGGCGATGACGGCGAATACTCCCCGTCCGTTACCCCCCGAGGAGGAAGTGCCGGCCTGTCTTGCGCCTCGCCTGGTGGGCGCAACCACGGCCTCACCCTCGCTGCCGGGCTGCGTGTTGAAAATAGAATCAAATTCGTTATTGGTGGCCATCTTTTTCCTTGTCAACTACAACGGTGTAGCCAGGTGCCACCCCTTGAGAGCGTTCAGAGTCGAGAGCATGTTGCAACAGAATAACAGCGGCGGCCTGATCGATAACGCTTCGCTGTTTTTTTGACGAACGCCCCGCTGTGCGAAGCTGCGCAGAAGCCTGCACGGTGCTGAGCCGTTCATCAATCAAACGGATAGGTACATCAACACGGGTGGCGAGTTCGGCGGCAAATTCCTTCGCATCCTGCGTCGAGGCCGTCTCTTTGCCCGACAGAGCAAGAGGAAGCCCCACCACAATTTCCAGTGACGCACACTCTTCGAGTGTCGCCACTAGACGCTCCAGTGCCGTGTCACGGGCAAAGGTCTCCAAGGGTGTCGCCAGCAGTCCCTCCCGATCACACCGGGCCACCCCCACACGCGCTTTGCCCACATCCACACCGAGGCGTGTCCCTAAGCGCACTAGAGCGAATCCACCGCGCGACGGAGCGCCTGGAGCGCGGCGTCGAGCTTCTGACTCTCCGGGCCACCCCCCTGCGCGAGCGCAGGCTTTCCCCCACCCCCACCGCCCATCATCTGGGAGACATCCTTCACGAGATTTCCTGCATGGGCGCCCCTCCCCACCGCCGCAGAGTTTGCGGCAACGACAACGGTGCCACGACCGTCAATGCTGCACCCCAGCGCAACGATGGTGGGGTGATCACCACAGGCTGCCGAGACACCCTGAACTAAACTTCGAAGCTCATCGGCACTGTCGACGTCATCGATGTGTGCCACCACGGAGGACACCGCACCCGGCTTTACTAACGCCGCCAGCTCCGGAACGCGGGACGCTGTGGCCGAGAGCTTGGCGCTCTGAACTTGGCGTTCCAAATTTTTCACCTGGGCAACAAGATCACTCACGCGGGTGGGAAGTTCTTCTCTAGGGGTTTTCAAGAGCCCGGACAGGGTGCGCATAATGGCGCGCTCGGTGGTGAAATCGGCAATGGCCGCCTGCCCTACCAAGGCTTCAACGCGCCGGGCCGTGGAACTGACTGAAGATTCCCCCAGCACCGTAATCACACCGATTTGGGACGAACGGGCCACATGGGTGCCGGCGCAGAGCTCCCTGGACCAGGGCCCACCAATATCGACCATGCGCACAACATCACCGTATTTTTCACCAAAGAGCGCCATTGCACCCTGCGCTTTTGCTTCGGCAACGGGGAGAATGCGTGTGGTGACCGGAACGTCATCGCGAATCGCGTTATTGGCAATTTCGCCAATGGAGTCTTGCGCATCGCGCGTCAGTGATTGGTTCCACGAGAAATCAAGCCGCAGATACCCGGGGCGATTCAGTGAACCCGCTTGGGTGGCGTGGGGGCCAAGCGTGTCTCGAAGAGCGGCGTGAATCAGATGTGTCGCCGAATGTGCCCGGGTGCCCTCGTAGCGGGTCAGAGGGTCGACGTGAACATCCACCATGTCCCCCAGCGCAAGCTCGCCGTGTGTCACCGTCACGGTGTGGCTCACAAGTCCTGGAACGGGCTTTTGCACGTCCACCACTTCTGCCAGAAAACTGTCGCCTCGGAGAGTTCCGCGGTCTGCAACCTGACCGCCGGCTTCGGCGTAAAGCGGAGTCTCTGCAAGAATCACCTCCACCGTGGTCCCCTGGGACACGTGCCTGGCGCTTACACCGTCAACGAGTAACCCGAGAACAGTGGAGTGGGCCTCCAGCATGTCGTAACCGCAGAAGACAGTTTCACCCAACTGGCGAAACTCGCTATAGACCTGAATATTCGCCCGCAAGGACTTCTTTGACTTAGCATCGGTTTTAGCCCGGGAGCGTTGCTCCTGCATAAGCACGTCAAAGCTTTCACGGTCCACGCTCAGCCCAGCTTCATCGGCCATTTCGAGCGTCAAGTCGATGGGGAAACCGTAGGTGTCGTGAAGTAGGAAGGCGGTGTCACCCGGTAGTTGCGTTTTCCCTTCGCCTTTGGTGCCCTGCACTGCAAGGTCAAGAATGGTGGTGCCAGATTCCAACGTGTTGAGAAAAGATTCCTCCTCAGCGTTAACAAGACCGCTGACTCGATCAAATTCGCTCTGCACATCAGGGTAGGCCGCAGCCATGGCATCCCGGGACGCCGAAAAAAGTACGGGGAAGGTGGCCTCTTCCACACCGAGCAAACGGATAGATCGGATACTCCGGCGCAGCAAGCGACGAAGCACATATCCTCGACCCTCGTTGGCGGGGACCACCCCATCCGTCATCAGCATGAGAGCGGATCGAACATGATCAGCAATCACGCGCATCCGCACGTCATCTTCATGATTCGCGCCGTATTTTTTGCCCGAGAGCGCGCTCGCAGCATCCAGCACGGGGCGCACCTGGTCAATTTCATACATGTTGGCGACGCCCTGCTTGAGGAAAGCAACACGCTCCATGCCCATGCCCGTGTCAATGTTTTTTTGCGGCAAATCCCCGACAATGTCGAAGTCCACTTTGCTTCGCACATTGTCAATGAGGTACTGCATGAACACCAGGTTCCAGATTTCGATGTAGCGGTTGTCATCAACCGCAGGACCACCCTCTGGACCAAATTGGGGGCCCCGGTCAAAATATATTTCCGAGCAAGGCCCCGCCGGTCCCGGCTGGCCGGTTGACCAGTAGTTGTCTTCTCGCCCCATCCGCTGGATGCGAGCCTCAGGAAGCCCTGCGATATTCTTCCAAAGCGCCATCGCTTCACTGTCGTCTTCATAGACCGTGACCCACAGGTCTGATTCGCGAAACCCCAGACCCCCCGTATTTTCGGGCGAGGTGAGGAGCTCCCAGGCATACTCAATGGCACCTTTTTTGAAGTAGTCGCCGAAAGAAAAGTTCCCGTTCATTTGGAAAAACGTGCCGTGGCGGGTTGTTTTCCCCACCTCTTCAATATCGAGGGTGCGGATGCACTTTTGAACGCTGGTTGCGCGGGAATACGGGGACGGCACCACACCGGTGAGATAGGGAATGAACGGCACCATGCCGGCGACCGTGAACATCAGCGTGGGGTCGTCACTGACCAGCGACGCTGAGGGAACCACCGTGTGGCCGCGATCGGAGAAAAAGGTGAGCCAGCGACGCTGGATTTCTGCAGTTTCCATGTCTCGCTCCTTAGCGTCTAGGAACGGTAGGTTGCGGAGAATCCGCTCAGAAAAGAACCAAAGCTCGCCTGAACGCGCCGGAAAAACGACCGACCCTCAGGAGTGCTGTTGATGAGGTGGGCCAACACAAAGCCTGCCACGACCCCCACCAGTGCGCTTAGAAACTTTCCCATAAACCCAACCTCCCCTCACAGCCTAAAACATAACAACAAAGGTGGTGGGGGGCCGAAGCCGCCCCACCACCCGTGAGCACACTTATCGGGCTGCGTAGTACTCCACAACGAGCTGCACTTCACAGGTCACGGGGACCTCGGAGCGCTTGGGGCGACGAACGAGCACCGCTTCCAGCTTGTCGATAGAAACCTCGAGATAGCTAGGGGTCGGAGGCAACAGATCAATGTGTCCACCGGCTGCAGCGACCTGGAAAGGCTCCATTTCTTCACTGCGAGGTTTGACGTGGATCATCTGGCCCGCTTTTACTCGAAAAGACGGCCGATCCACAAGCTCTCCGTTGACCAGAATGTGGCGGTGCACAATCATCTGGCGTGCCTGAGCAGTCGTCCTAGCGAAGCCCGAGCGCAAGATGAGAGCATCCAGACGCATCTCCAAGAGCTCCACGAGGTTTTCACCTGTCAGGCCCTGAGTTTTGCGTGCCTCTTCAAAGACGCGGCGAAGCTGTGCTTCGCGAATCCCGTACTGAGCCCTTAAGCGCTGCTTTTCACGCAAACGCACAGCGTAGTCGCTGTCCGTTTTGCGCTTGGTGCGCCCGTGCTCCCCGGGGGGATAGGGCCGTTTTTCCAAATATTTGGCTGCCTTGGGCGTGAGGGGAATCCCCAACGCGCGGGACAGGCGGGTCTTGCTTCTAGTGCGTGAACGAGTCGACACGGATACTTTCTCCTTGATAGTGGTGTTGCCTGGTGGCACGTAAAAAATCCAACGAGAGGGATTGTGTCATCCGGCGTCACGGCTACAGCAACGCTGGTCAGAACCCCGCTTACGCAGCCGCTCGTTCACAAGGCCTGTGACCAAAACAAAAGGCTAGCACAGGGCATACCTTTTACCCGCCGAGAATCCTCCGAATGGCTTCGTGGCGTTTCGCAAGCTCCGCCTCGAAGCCCCGCGGGTAGGGACGATAGTACGTGTCGTTCGCTACCGGGTCTGGCGCATAGCGCGCAGGAACAATCCCCGCCGGATCATCGTGCGGGTATCGGTAGTGTTCACCATGCCCAAGTGCTTGAGCGCCCGGATAGTGCGCGTCGCGAAGCGGCGCGGGAACGTCCCCAATGCGGCCGTCGCGGACAGCAGCCTGTGCCTCATTGATAGCCACGTAAGCGGCATTAGATTTTGGGGCAAGGGCCAGATAAATCGTGGCCTCCGAAAGGGGTATCCGTCCCTCTGGCATCCCGATGAGCGCCACGGCGTGTGCCGTTGCAACGGCCATCTCGAGGGCCCCAGGGTCGGCAAGACCAATGTCTTCGGAGGCCAGAATAATGAGCCGGCGAGCAATAAACCGAGGGTCCTCCCCCGCTTCGATCATGCGCGCAAGATAGTGCACGGCCGCATTGGCATCGCTTCCGCGCACAGACTTGATAAACGCACTAATAACGTCGTAGTGCTGGTCACCCGCTCTGTCATAGCGGACGGAGGCGGTGTTGAGCGCCTCCGAGACGTGGACTGCAGAAATAGCGAGGTCGTCAGATTCGTGACCTCGTTCCCGAGCAATGGTGGCTGATGCTTCTAATGCGGTCAGAACTTTCCTTGCATCGCCACCTGCTCGGCGAATAAGGTCTTCGCGGGCGTCGTCTTCGAGTGTCGCCTTCCCACCAAAACCTCGGGGATCTTCCAGGGCGCGGTCAATGACCACTCCAAGCTGTGGCGCGCCAAGCGACTGGAGTGTCACCAACAGGGAGCGACTCAGGAGAGGAGCAATCACCGAGAAAGAGGGGTTTTCTGTTGTTGCAGCAATCAGTACCACAATCCCGTTTTCCACGCCCGGCAGCAAAGCATCCTGCTGAGCTTTAGAAAAACGATGAATCTCATCGAGGAACAGCACGGGCGCAACACCGGAGAGCTCCCCTTCCCGCCTCGCATCCGAGAGCGCGTCGCGAACATCTTTAACACCGGCGGTTACCGCAGAGAGCTCGATGAACTTGCGCCCCGAGGAGCGAGCGATAACACTCGCCAACGTTGTTTTCCCTGTCCCCGGTGGGCCCCACAAAATAACGGAGCTGGCGGAACCCCGGTGGTGGGGATTGGCAAGTGCTCGAAGCGGGCCGCCAGGGCTCAGCACCTCATCTTGTCCCACAACTTCCTCAAGGGTGACAGGTCGCATGGCGACAGCGAGAGGGAGTGGCGCGCCCCACAGGGATGACTCGGACATAACTTCATGCTAGCTAAGTGATGGAGCCTGGGGCCCTAGGATGGGAGGCCTTACCCGATCGTTGTGCAGGAGTGTTGTGGCTACAGCCGAGAGAAGTCGTCGATCGCAACTTCGCCAGTTTGAAGCACGCCAGTTGCTGTACGCTCACGTGGCTAAGCGACGGGGCAGGGACCAGGTGTTGTGGTCTCTTGGTGCCGTGGTGGCCGTGGTCGTGTCTTCCCTGTCGCTCTTTGCCTACACGGCTGTGGGCCCTGGGGCGCCGGCGACCGTGCCCGATCAAGCGTTAAGCGAAAACCGGACCTGGAGCGGTCAAATGGATTTTGGTGATGTGGCCCTCGACATCACCCTGGACGGTGGCGCAGCGCCGCAGGCCGTCGCAAACTTTGTCTCACTAATCGATGACAGCTTTTATGAGGGGCTCACCTGCCACCGCCTCACGACCGAAGAATTCCTGGTCATGCAGTGCGGTGACCCCTTGGGGCTCGGGCTCGGCGGCCCGGGGTATGTTTTTGGCCCCGTAGAAAATGACCCCGCGGATGGTTTCTATCCTGCCGGCACCCTCGCCATGGCACGAGCAACCGATAATGGACAAACCATGGGCAGCCAGTTCTTCATCGTCTATGAAGACAGCACCATTCCCAATGATGCCGCCGGAGGCTACACGGTGATGGGTCGCATCACCTCAGGACTTGACCAATTCATCGACGCCTATGTCACGCCCGGCACAGCAGATGAATCCGTTGACGGTCCCCCCCTTGCCACGCCCGTCATGGAGACCATCACAATCCGATAAGGACTCTGGTTTTCTGGCGTTCCCGGTGCTACCAGGCGCTAGGCTTTTGGAGTCCACGTACGTAACCTATGGGGGAGCCATGGCTCAGACTGACGAAAGCTATGGTCGCGTTGACGCCGATGGCACGGTGCACGTTCGCGAGGGCGACGTCTGGCGTCTTGTGGGAAGCTACCCCGACGCCACCGCTGAAGAAGCGCTCGCCTACTTTCAGCGCAAGTATTCCGACATCGAGTCTCGGGTCTCCCTTGCCGAACAGCGCGTCAAAGCCGGCTCGCCGGCAAAGGATGTCCAAAGTCAGGTCGCTGGTCTCCAGAAGGACCTCATCGAACCCGCAGCCGTTGGCGACATCGAGTCGTTGAGAGCACGCCTTGCCGCTGTCGGCACCGCTCTGGGGGAGCTAAAGACTGAACAAGCCAAAGAATCAGAAGCGGCGGTAACAGAAGCTGTTGCTCACCGCGAGAAAATCGTTGCCGATATTGAAGCGCTCGCCGCTACCGATCCGTCAAAAATTCGGTGGAAGACCACCACGGCAACCATCACCGAACTTTTCGACTCGTGGCAGAACCATCAACAAACTGGGCCTCGTCTGCCGAAAAAAGTCGCAGACTCTTTGTGGTCTCGTTTTCGTGCGGCTCGAACTTCCCTAGAGAAAGCACGCCGCAGCTATTTTCACGAACTTGATACCCAATCTAAGGAAGCTAAGGGTGCAAAACGTGAACTTATCGAAAAGGCGCAAGCTTTAGCCCCTAAAGGTGCTGAGGGGATTAGCGCGTATCGTGCGCTGTTAGAGAAATGGAAGCAAGCTCCGCGGGCCTCCCGCAGCGTTGAAGACGCCCTGTGGGCCTCGTTCAAGACCGCTGGGGATGCACTCTACGAGCAGAAAGCCGTCCAAGAACAAAAAGACGACGACGAAAACGCGGGAAACCTCGAGGCGAAGAAAACACTCCTTGCTGAATTTGGAGACATCCTCGAGCTCGGTGACAGGGACAAAGCAACCGCCCGACTGCGGGTTTTTCATGATCGGTTTGCGGCAATTGGGCCTGTTCCCAAGAAGCTATCGAGAAGCGTTGATGATCAAGCTAAGAAATTTGACCAACACGTGCGAAAACTAGACGAAGACTTTTGGGCCAAGAACGACCCCGAGAAACAAGCCAGAAGCCAGTCAATGGCAGACCAGCTGGAACGCGCCATCGCACAGCTGGAGGTTCAACTCACGGACGTGACTGAGCCCCAGAAGCAAGCCATTGAGGAAGAGCTTGCGACGAAAAAAGCGTGGCTCGCTATCGTCGATCGATAATTTCTCTCCACAGCTTTCCGGTACTGCGCTTCGGACCGTATGGTTTGCGCGATACTCCCTGGATGAACCACACACTTGATCGAAGCCTGATTCTCTCTGGCAACGCCCTGGATATGGGGAGTCTCCGCTGGACACGCCCCTATTTCCCCACCAGAGACGAACGGGCCGGGTTAGTGGGATCCTTCCTGCCATCGTGGGCGGTCGCCTCCGCGCACACCTCGGGCTGGGTCTGGACCGGAATGGGATCCCCTGAACCTTGGTCCGTGTTGCGCGCGGAGTCACCGGCGCTCTCTCCCCTGGAGCGTCAGCACTGGCACGCCGGTGTTATCAGCCACCACCACACCGTGCGAACCATGGGTGCACTGCATCTGCTTGATCCGTGCTCAACGATGATGGAAATTCTGCTGCGGTGTGAAAACATCGACTCCGCCGCCGCCCAAATATTCGCACTCCAAACAGGGCTTGACACCCCACTTCACACACTTCCCCACCGTCGAAGGGCCAGTCCCGCCAGTCGCACACGGGCACTGCGCATCATTGAACGCGTGTCCGAGCTACAGGAGCTCTATCCAGACATCACCCGGTACACGTCATAGACAGCATCAATTCTTCGCACAGCGTTTAGCACGCGGTCAAGGTGGGTGACGTCTCCCATTTCAAAAACGAAGCGCGAAAGAGCCAAATGGCCATCGGACGTGTTGACCGTTGCCGAGAGAATGTTCACATGGTGCTCGGTTAACACCCGGGTCACATCGGAGAGCAAACCGGGTCGGTCGAGGGCCTCAATTTGGATGTGGACGAGGAATACGCTTCCCTTTGTCGGTGCCCATTCGACCTCGATCATGCGATCGGGTTGTTCTTTCAATGACGCAATGTTGGTGCAATCGCCGCGGTGCACACTCACGCCTGTCCCCCTCGTCACAAAACCCACAATCTGATCACCGGGAACAGGCGTGCAACAGCGAGCCAATTTGACCAAAATGTCTGGCGCGCCCCGAACCAGCACCCCCGACTCACTTGTTCGGGTGGGAACACCCCCGGTGGTCCGCCCGAAAGAGAAATCTTCATCAGAATCTTGCTCTGTATTGAGCGCTGCAAGAACTTTTTCGATAACTGACTGGGTGGAAACATGCCCCTCCCCCACAGCCTGATAGAGGTCGTCAACATCAGAGAACCGCAACACGGCGGCCGCGCTCGCCACCGATTCTTGGCTCATCAGGCGTTGCAAGGGCAAGTTCTGCTTGCGCATCGCCCGAGCAATCGCATCCTTGCCCTGTTCGATCGCCTCCTCGCGGCGCTCCTTCGTGAACCACTGCTTGACTTTGCTCCGGGCACGCTGGCTCGTGACAAATCCGAGCCAATCTTTGCTGGGCCCCGCATCGGGGTTTTTTGAGGTGAATATTTCGACGGAGTCACCGCTGGTGAGTTCGGTGTCCAGCGGAACCAGCCGGTTATTGACTTTGGCCCCCATCGTTCGATGTCCGACCTCCGTGTGGACGGCATAGGCAAAGTCAACCGGTGTGGCTCCCTTGGACAAACCAATGACTTTTCCTTGGGGAGTAAAGACGTAGAGCTCCTTGGCGCCAATTTCGTATCTCAGGGTGTCCAAAAACTCTGCCGGATCGGTCGTCTCTGCCTGCCAGTCGGAAAGGTGGGCAAGCCACGCCATATCTTGATCTCGGGATGCCGTATCCAGGCCTTTGCCCGAGGAGGACATGCGCTCTTTATATTTCCAGTGGGCGGCAACACCAAACTCTGCGCGCTGGTGCATATCTGTGGTGCGAATTTGGATCTCCACCGCTCGACCTTCAGGGCCATACACCGTGGTGTGAAGGGATTGGTAGAGGTTGAATTTTGGGGTCGCGATGTAATCTTTGAAGCGTCCAGGCATCGGGCTCCACCTCGCGTGAACAGCTCCCAAAGCGGCATAGCAGTCGCGGATCGATCCCACCAAGATTCGAATTCCTGTGAGGTCATGAATATCGGTAAAGTCTCTGCCCCGATTCACCATTTTTTGATAGATGGCATAAAACTGCTTCGGTCGCCCGCCCACATCACCTTTGATTTTGCCGAGGCGAAGATCCTCTTTGATGGTGTTGATTACCCCGTCGACAAATGCCTCACGCTGAGGGGAACGATCTTTCACCAGCGACTCAATTTCAATATAAATCTTTGGGTGCAATACGGCGAAGGAGAGGTCTTCGAGCTCCCACTTCAGGGTTTGAATACCCAGGCGATGAGCGAGCGGGGTGTAAATGTCGAGGGTCTCCTGAGCCTTCTTCCTCGCTGATTCTGGAGAGACAAAACCCCAGGTTCGAGCGTTGTGAAGACGATCAGCGAGTTTAACGACAAGAACGCGAATGTCTTTGGACATCGCAACAATCATCTTGCGCACTGTCTCTGCTTGCGCATTCTCGCCGTATTTCACTTTGTCCAGCTTTGTGACGCCATCGACCAGCATGGCGATTTCTGGGCCAAAATCTTTGTGCAATTCATCGAGCGAGTAGGACGTATCCTCCACCGTGTCGTGCAGCAGGGCCGCGGCAATGGTGATGGGTCCAATCCCCAACTCGGCAAGAATCTGAGAGACCGCTAAAGGATGGGTGATGTAGGGCTCACCGCTTTGACGCGTTTGGCCTTCGTGGGCTTTTTCTGCCACCCGGTAGGCGCGAGCGACGAGAGCCCAATCCGCTTTGGGATGGTGTTTGCGCAGAGTGCGCTGAAGAGTTTCCAGGCCGTTGTGCACCGGGGCTTTGGAAAAGATGCGGGGGAAACGTGCACGGGGGTTTCCAGAGGTGGCAGTCTGAAGCTCGCTCATACCACCCCCTTCCAACTCAGTGGGACCAGTGTACGAGGGTTATCCCAGAAAACGCCGGTTAGCGAACCGCACCGGAGGTGGGTCTCGCCTCTTTCGCTTTACGGCCCTGTTTCTGTTTTTCGGGCTCGTTTTCTCTCAGGTGCACATACAGCGGCGCAGCAATAAACACGCTTGAGTAGGTACCTGCGACCATGCCGATAAACAATGCGAGCGCAATATCGCGCAGTGTTCCCGCCCCCAAGAGGAGGGAGCCGATGAAGAGGATCGACCCCACCGGAAGCACCGCCACAACGGAGGTATTAATCGAGCGCACCAAAGTTTGATTGACCGCAAGGTTTACAGACTCGGCGAATGTTCGACGGCTTTCTTCACCATCTTGGGAAGTGTTCTCTCGAACCTTGTCAAACACCACCACCGTGTCATAGAGCGAATAGCCGAGGATGGTCAGAAAGCCGATGACCGCAGCGGGGGTGATTTCGTACCCCAACACACCGTATATGCCGGCGGTGATGAGCAGGTCATGGGCAAGAGCGACAAGTGCGGCCAACGACATTTTCCAGGTTCGGAAATACAGCGCCATCACGATGGAGACCAGAACGAGGAAGACAAACAGCCCAATAAGGGCCTGGCGGGTGATGTCTTCACCCCAGGTCGCGCCGATGAAGGACGACGTCACCTGATCGATGGGAACATCATATGCGTCGGCTAAATCCTGGCGCAGAGCCGTCGTTTGGTCATCTGTGAGCTGCTCTGTTTGGACCCGAACGGAGTCGCCGCCCACGATGGACACTCGAGGGTTTGATTCAAACCCAGTTTCGGACTGCACCGTCTCGATGGCCACCTGTTCGGAGACCACCGCGGGTTGCGAGACTCGAAATTCTGACCCGCCGCTGAACTCGATGCCGAAGGTGAACCCTCCGCGCAAGACGGTGATCAGGATGGAGGCAAGGACAATAGCTGCACCGATGACATACCACCGGACCCTATGGCCGATGATGTCGTAGGACAGCTCACCGGTATACAGGGAGTTACCAAAACGGGTAAAACGGGACATCTACTTACTCCCCTCAAGTGCGGCCTCTTGCTCCGCTTTACGCTCGGCAATCGTCTGACGCCGCTTCATTTCGCGCTCGCTCTTCTTTCTCGCGGTGGGATCAACATTGACAGGATCTCTAAACTGCGCCCGTCCTCGATAGACCGCACCCAGCGCTCGAGGGTCGAGCCCGCTCCAGCGGTTACCCGAGGCGAAGAACTGGGTTCTGCCCAAAAGCTGCATGAGTGGCTGTGTGAAGAGTGACACAACGATGAGGTCAACAATGGTGGTGATACCCAGGGTGAAGGCGAAACCTCGCACGTTCCCCACCGCCAAAATGAACAGCACGGCAGCGGCAAGGAAGCCCACCGCATCCGAGGCGAGAATGGTGCGAAATGCCCTCTTCCATGCTCCCGAAATGGCTGAATTAAGCATACGGCCATCCCTGAGTTCATCTTTAATGCGCTCGAAGAACACGATGAACGAGTCGGCGGTGATACCAATAGCCACAATCAGCCCGGCCACACCCGCCAGAGACAGACGGTAGCCCTGCGCGTTAGACAGATACGTAATCACGAAATAGCTCAACGTGAACGCCGTCAGAAGTGAAAATACCGAGACCAGCCCCAACATTCGGTACTGCATCACGGAATACAACACCACAAGAATGAGTCCTATGGCTCCGGCAAGTAGACCACTCTGCAGCTGCGAGAGACCCAGCGTTGCCGTAATCGTCTCCGAGCTTTGCACTTCGAACCCAATGGGCAGGGCACCAAACTTGAGCTGGTCTGCAAGAACACTGGCGGTCTCCTGAGTGAAAGACCCGCTGATCTGAGGGTTTCCGTCCGTGATTGCCGCAAGAGTCCTCGGGGCGCTAATCACTTTGCCATCTAAAACAATGGCGAACTGATTTTGAACACCTTGCAAACCAATGAGACGCTCCGTCACGGTGCGAAACGCTGCGGTGCCTTCGCCATCGAATTCGAGAAACACGCCCCACTCGGTCGTCACCGTGCCCTGGGGACCGGCAACCAAGCCGGAAATGGCGTCAGAAATCGTTCCACCGTCAACTTCGACGGGGCCAAGAATGTATTTGCTCTGACCCAACTCAGAACACGTGACCAAAGGCTTGGTCGGATCGGCAATGTTGGCACCCAGATCATCGAGTTGCTCACAGCTGAGGGTATTAAATACTTGGTCAATTTCCGGAGTGATCCAGGCGAGGTCGCTCGGGTTTTGCGGCTCGACTCCCGTGTCCTCCCGCGGTTCCGTAAAAATGGGCTGGCCATCTACTGTCGCTGCAAGCGCCGGGCCCGTCTGCAACACCGCCCTAAATTCTAGTTTTGCTGAGGACCGAATACGCTCAAGCGTTGCAGCGTCGGGGACACCGGGAATGGCGACAACGATGTTTGACCCACCCTGAGTTGTGACCTCTGCCTCGGCTACACCACCCGCATCGACTCGCTGCCTGATGATGGAGACCGCCTGGGCAACCTGCTCGTCCGTAACTTCCTGGTTCTCGGCGATCTGGGGGGCCAAAATAATTTGGGTACCACCCTGAAGGTCAAGGGCCAGCTTAGGAACCCACGAACCTGTTCCTTGTAAAACAGCGAGAGCATTGCCCCCGATGAGGAGAAGAAAAATGACGCCCAGCCAGATAAAGCGGGTCCTGGCTGCAGCCACGACGGAAGAAGTTGCCACAGTGAAGCTCTCTTACACGTAGGGGTTTAGGACTTTTCAGCCTCGTCGGAGACGCTTTCAGCAGCAGCTTCTTCAGGGACTTCTTCATCAATCACTTTGGTCAGGGTCTGACGGTGAACACGAATTTCTACGCCTTTGCCCACATCCAGCGTCGCAACATTTGTGTCGTCATCCATGTCAAGAACGGTGGCAAACAGACCGAAAGAGGTCATGACCTCTGCCCCTGGCTGAAGCTTTGTTGCGAGTTCCTGCTGGGTAGCCTTCTGTTTTCTCGAGTTGCGGACCATGAAGAAAATCAGCAGTCCGAGCACTGCCACCATAAAGAGAGTAATAGGATCCATAGCCGGGTTCGAGCCTTTCGTCAGAGCGCGTTGCGTTTTGTATTCCCCAGTAACTATAGGTCATTACGCCCGGGGGCTTCGTGACCGAGGTGCCCCCAGGCGGCTGCGGTCGCCATTCGGCCCCGCGGAGTTCGCTGGATAAAACCTTGGCGCACCAAAAATGGTTCCACAACCGATTCGATGGTCTCCGGTTCTTCCCCCACAGAAACGGAAAGCGTCCCCAACCCGACGGGTCCCCCGCCAAAGCGAAGAATCAGAGCATCAAGAACCGCCCTATCAAGTCGATCAAGTCCGAGCTCATCCACGTCGTAGAGATCCAGGGCGGCGTGGACAGCGTCAATGGAGGGGACGCTCTCGTGCACAAGAATGAAGTCCCTCACCCGACGCAGCAATCGGTTGGCAATACGCGGGGTTCCTCTCGACCGCAATGCGATTTCTGCCAGAGCATCCTTGGGCCACGAGACACCCAGAACAGCTGCCGAACGTGTCACCACCTCGGTGAGCTCGTCGTGGGAATAAAACTCTAAGTGGGCGGTGAAACCGAAACGGTCGCGCAGGGGGCCAGGGAGCAAACCCGAGCGGGTTGTTGCCCCCACCAGGGTGAACGGGGCAAGATCAAGTGGGAGAGTGGTCGCGCCAGCCCCTTTGCCCACCATGATGTCGATGCGAAAATCTTCCATGGCGAGGTACAACATCTCTTCGGCAGGTCTCGCCATGCGGTGGATTTCGTCGATGAACAGCACCTCACCGGGCACCAGCGAGGAGAGAACCGCAGCGAGATCACCCGCGTGAGTAATCGCCGGGCCACTGGTGATGCGCAGCGGCTGCCGTGTTTCCTCCGCCACAATCATGGCCAAGGTCGTTTTTCCAAGCCCTGGAGGGCCGGAGAGCAAAATGTGGTCGGGGGTTCGCTGCTGTTTTCCCGCGGCCTCAAGGAGCAGAATCAGCTGCTCCCGAACTTTTGTTTGGCCGACAAACTCGTCGAGATTCTTGGGGCGCAGAGCACCTTCGAATTGCACTTCTCCCGATGATTCGGGCTCTTCGAGCCGTGGCGCATCAGTCACGATCGGGCCTCCCTGTTGGTGTGGGGGCCAAGAATAGCGAGAGCGAGGCGCAGCAGTGCGCTTGCGTCCACAGCGGCCTCGGGATCCTGTTTCGCCGCTTCCGCAACGGCGCTTCTGGCTGTTTTCTCCTGCCACCCCAAACCGGAAAGAGCTTGAGTGACAGACTGGGAAACAATCTGGTCGGTGCGCGAGACCGGTGACTCGGCAATACTCTGCGTCCCATCAAAGGCGCCCTGCAGGGAAAGCACAATCAACTTCGCGGTTTTGGGGCCGATGCCGCTCACTGCGCGGAAAACGGCATCGCTTTCGCTCATGACTGCCTCTTGCACCTGAGCAATCGAGAGGTCACTGAGAATGGCAAGAGCAGATTTTGGACCCACACCGGTTACACCGCGCAGCAGCCCAAAAACAGACAGCTCGGTGTCGGAGCCGAAACCGCACAGTCCGATGTGGTCATCTCGAACAATCATGGCGGTGTGGAGACGTATTTCTTCCCCAAGCGCCACGCCGAGAGCGAATCTGTGGGGAACCAAGACGAGGTAACCCACGCCGTGAACCTCCACAACGAGTTCGCTACCGTTTCGCGCTATTACCGAGCCCCGCAGTGTCGCAATCACGAGCTCAGCTTAGGTCGCTTGGCCCGAGCTTCCGCGTCCCGCCACGCGCGCTGAGCCGGTGTCATTGCGCCCTGGGGACCCTGGTGCGCAACCCCCCGCCATGCTTCGGTGATGGCGAGCGCTAACGCGTCGGCTGCATCAGCGGGTTGGGGCATGGCATCCAAGCCAAGAATTTTTTGCACCATCGTGCCGACCTGATGTTTCGTCGCCCGTCCGTAGCCTGTTACGGCTGCCTTCACCTCGCTGGGGGTCCTCAGGGACACCGGGATTCCGCGCGCGTGAGCGAGAGCCAAGACCACGCCGCTCACCTGGGCGGTCCCCATCACGGTTCTGACATTGTGTTGGGCAAACACTCGTTCCACAGCCAGCAAGTCTGGTTGATGTTCCTCTAGCAGGCGATCTACCGCGATGGAGAGCGCCCCCAACCGGGCCGCCGGCTCATCGGAGGCTGGTGTGCGATAGACGTCCACATGCACCAGCGACACCGTGCGGCCAAGACCCTGGCGGATAATACCCACGCCCAACCGGGTGAGTCCGGGATCAATGCCAAGAATGGTGCTCATCGCCTCACCCTACTGATCGGCATCCTCAAGGGCGAGAGAAAGCTCCGGGGTGAGGTCCATGTTCGTGAAAACAGTTTGAACATCATCACAGTCTTCGAGAGATTCCACGAGCGAGAGCACTTTCTGTGCAATCTCGAGTGAGGGTGCCACGCTCACCGTGGGAAGAAACTCGGCTTCTGCGGCGTCGTAGTCGATACCTGCCGCCTGAACGGCTTTCCTGACTGTCACGAGCGCAGACGGTTCGGTGATGACCTCAAATCCCCCACCGCGGTCGATGACCTCTTCGGCGTCAGCCTCGAGAACAGCAAGAAGCACATCGTCTTCGGAGAGACCCTCGGTCTTGGAGATTGAGACGACCCCTTTGCGAGAAAAATTGTAGGCAACACTTCCGGGGTCAGCCATCTGCCCACCACCCCGACTCATGATGGTGCGAACCTCTGCTGCCGCACGATTCTTGTTATCTGTCAAACATTCAATCAACAGGGCAACGCCGCCTGGGCCATAGCCCTCATACATGATGGTGTGATAGGCGATGGTCTCTCCAGTGAGACCGCCACCGCGCTTGATAGCCCGGTCTATATTGTCGTTGGGAACCGACGTTTTCTTCGCCTTCTGAATCGCGTCGGCAAGTGTGGGATTACCCGCAATGTCGGGACCACCCACTTTTGCCGCGACCTCGATGTTTTTGATCAGCTTGGCGAAAGATTTCGCACGCCGGGAATCGGTAATCGCTTTTTTATGTTTCGTAGTGGCCCACTTAGAGTGACCGGACATTGCGCTCCCTTGTTCCTTGCTCCATCCTAAACACCATCGACACCTCGGGTGGAAAACATCGCCGTCCGTACGGTGTCAACAAAAAGCTGGTGCAAGCGATCGTCCCCCGTGATTTCTGGGTGAAAAGAAACCCCCATCAGGTTGCCCTGTGACACTCCAACGACAGATCCATCGCTCAGTGTCGCTATCACCGAGACGCCCGTCCCTACCCGGGTCACAACGGGGGCGCGAATAAAAGCCACCATCAAGGGTGGCCCCTCGACTCCCTCGATGACGATTTCCGCCTCCGAGGAGTCAACCTGGGATCCAAACGCGTTTCGAGCCACCGTGATGTCCAAACCACCGAGAGTTTCTTGCCCGGCGATTGCACCCTGAACGAGCTCGGCGAGGAGAATCAGTCCGGCGCAGGTGCCAAAAACAGGAAGACCCGCCCGGATGTGCGCACGAAGCGGCTCCCGCAGCTCGAAAATCCGAAGCAATTTGTCGATAACACTGGATTCGCCACCCGGGATAACAAGCCCATCAAGCCCCAGGAGGTGCTGGGGCAGGCGCACTTCTGAGACGGTCACGCCTAGCCCACGAAGCATCTCTTCATGCTCGGCGACATCACCTTGGAGCGCGAGGACCCCAATGTGTGGTGTGTGGCTACCAGCCACGCTCGGCGAGGCGGTGCGGCGCAGGAAGATCCTGGACGTTGATCCCGACCATGGCTTCTCCGAGCCCTCTCGACACCTCTGCGATCACTGCAGCATCAGTGAACTGCGCTGTAGCCTTCACGATTGCGGCAGCGCGCTGGGCGGGGTTTCCTGCTTTGAAAATTCCTGAGCCCACAAAGACGCCGTCTGCACCAAGCTGCATCATCATGGCCGCATCGGCGGGAGTGGCCATCCCCCCGGCGGTGAACATCACGACCGGAAGAGAACCCGTCTTCGCAACTTCAACCACCAGGTCGTAGGGAGCCTGCAGATCTTTGGCAGCGACATAGAGTTCATCCGGTGACATGGACTGCAACCGACGAATCTCTGCGGAGATTGTTCTCATGTGCTTGGTTGCTTCGGACACATCCCCGGTTCCCGCCTCACCTTTCGAGCGGATCATGGCTGCACCTTCGTTGATGCGCCGCAGAGCTTCACCCAGGTTGGTCGCACCGCACACGAAGGGCACGGTGAAAAGCCTCTTGTCGATGTGATTGACGTAGTCCGCGGGGCTCAAGACCTCTGACTCGTCGATAAAGTCCACCTTCATCGACTCCAACACCTGTGCCTCCACAAAATGTCCAATACGTGCTTTGGCCATCACGGGAATGGAAACGGTGTCCATGATTCCTTGAATCAAATCCAGGTCGCTCATTCGAGCCACGCCACCCTCAGCGCGGATATCGGCGGGAACTCGCTCCAGTGCCATGACGGCGACTGCTCCAGCGTCTTCGGCAATCCGAGCCTGCTCCGGGGTGACAACGTCCATGATGACGCCACCCTTCAACATGTCAGCAAGTCCGCGCTTCACGCGAGCGGTGCCAGACATTCCTGCTGTGGTGTTGTCGTTCATCAGGGTGTGACCTTTCACGTAGTTGGGGGGGTAGAAATACAAAGATGTGGATGGATTCGGAAGTCTAACTGTCCGAAGCTGTGGGCCAGCTCTCCCTCAGAAGATCTCTCATGTGACCGAGTAGCTGCGGAACAGCTTTGGTTCGGGCGATGATGGGGAAGAAGTTGGAGTCTTGCCCCCACCGCGGCACCACATGCTGATGAAGGTGCTCCTCAATCCCTGCGCCTGCAACGCGACCCTGGTTAATCCCCATATTAAACCCGTGAGCACCAGACACGGTGCGCAGCGTCCGAATGGCGTCGCCCACCATGGCCGCCATGTCGGAAAGTTCTTCCGGGGTGGCGTCGTCATAATTCGCAACATGGCGGTTAGGGCACACCAAAATGTGGCCAGCGTTATAGGGGTAGAGGTTCAGTACCGCAAACACCCGGGGCCCTCTGGCCACAACCAGTGAGTCATCATCAGCCATACCCGGGGCGACACAAAAAACGCACCCACCATCGTGAGCTCGGCCATCACCGTTCAGGTAAGCCATCCGGTGGGGCGTCCAGAGCCGCTGAAACGCATCGGGCACACCCGGAAGCGTGGACGCATCCAGCGGCGGCACCCCCGACAACGATTCCTCAGTCATGAGACCTGCTGGAAATGGCTTCACGAATAACCTCAATCGCCTCATCGAGGGGAACACCGTTTCGCTGGGTGCCATCCCGGAAACGAAAACTCACGGCCTGCGAAGAGCGATCGTCTTCACCAGCAATCAGCATGAAGGGAACTTTAGCTTTGGTGTGGGTGCGAATCTTTTTTTGCATGCGATCATCCGAGTCGTCCAACTCGGCACGGATACCGTGAGTGCGAAGGGTGTGGATGACGCCTCCAAGATAGTCGGCAAACTCCTCAGCGACTGGCACCCCCACCACCTGCACAGGGGCAAGCCATGCGGGAAACGCACCCGCATAGTGTTCGGTCAGAACCCCAAAGAAGCGTTCGATAGATCCAAACAGGGCACGGTGAATCATGATGGGTGTTTGTCTGGTCCCATCATCAGCCTGATATTCCAAGCCAAACCGTTCCGGCAGGTTGAAATCGAGCTGGATAGTCGACATTTGCCAACTTCTCCCAATAGCGTCCCGGGCTTGTACAGAAATTTTTGGACCATAAAACGCTGCGCCGCCGGGGTCAGGAACCAGAGTGAGGCCCGAGCTCTTTGCTACCCGAGACAGAGTGTCTGTAGCGCGATCCCACAGGTCTTCAGGGCCGACAAATTTGTCGTTGTCCGAATCTCTGGTGGAAAGCTCTAAGTAAAAATCAGTGAGACCAAAATCACCCAATAATCCCAGCACAAAGTTCAGGACGTTAGAAAGTTCTTGCTCCAAATCTTTTTCTGTCACAAAAATGTGAGCGTCGTCCATGGTGAGACCCCGTACGCGGGTTAGACCATGAATAACACCACTTTTTTCATACCGATACACCCCTCCAAACTCGAACATCCTCAACGGCAGCTCCCGATAGGAACGCTGGCGGGAGCGATAAATCAAAATGTGAAACGGGCAGTTCATCGGTTTCAGATAGTAATCAACACCGGGTTTGGTGATCTCTCCGGCCTCATTGCGCTGCTCATCAACACGCATGGGAGGGAACATGCCGTCCTTGTACCAGGAAAGGTGGCCCGAAGTGTCAAACAGATCCGACTTGGTGATGTGCGGTGTGTACACAAATTCATAGCCGGCTTCTTCGTGCCGCTTCCTGGAGTAGTCCTCCATTACTTTGCGAATCACGCCGCCTTTGGGATGAAACACGGGCAGACCGGAGCCGATTTCATCCGGAAAAGAAAACAGGTCGAGTTCTTGACCCAGTTTTCGGTGATCCCTTTTGGCCGCTTCTTCGAGACGTTCCAGGTGAGCGCGCATATCGTCTTTGCTTGCCCACGCGGTGCCATAGATCCGCTGAAGCTGTGGATTATTCTCGTTGCCCCGCCAGTAGGCGGCGGCAAGCCTTGTCAACTTCCACCCGTTACCGATCAGCCGAGTGGTGGGGATGTGGGGACCACGGCACAGATCTTTCCAGACCACGTCACCAGATTTGGGTTCCACGTTGTCATAGATGGTCAGCTCGCCACCACCCACCTCAACGTTCTCGCTGGCATCACTTGCTGTAGCGACATCTTTGAGACCGATGAGTTCCAGCTTGTAGGGCTCATCGGAGAGCTCTGCTCGGGCCTGCTCCGCACTCACTACACGTCTCACAAAACGCTGACCGGCTTTGACGATGCGCTGCATTTCCTTCTCGATGGACCCCAAGTCTTCGGGAGAAAAGGCTGTATCGACATCAAAGTCGTAATAAAAACCGTCAACGATGGGCGGCCCAATACCCAGCTTCGCATTCGGGTATATCTTTTGCACCGCCTGGGCCACAACGTGTGCGGTGGAGTGGCGGAGAATCTCTAGGCCCTCCGAGGAGTCAATGAGGACGGGGGTGACCGCAGTTCCCGCAGAAATTTGGTGATCAAGATCGTGAAGAGAGCCATCGAACTGGATGGCAACAACCCGTGAATCAGGAAAAAGCTCTGCCCCAGTCGTGGGGCTGGAAGCCACCACGGGCCGTAAAGTGGAAAAATCAGTCGACACCGGACAGCTTTCTGTCGAAGATAAAGGGCTCCTCCACCTTAGTGGG
>Ga0307935_1000075_pt1 | contig 45322 bp, 40 predicted proteins | sample OrgLakmetageno92_FD_201827 | JGI IMG/M metagenome (GOLD analysis project Ga0307935, IMG submission 201827) | Saline water microbial communities from Organic Lake, Antarctica - #92 | ecosystem: Environmental > Aquatic > Non-marine Saline and Alkaline > Saline | place: Antarctica: Organic Lake...
TTTTCGCAACGCATTTGCCTCCACGCAAGTGCGTTGCACTGGCAAGTTACCCAAGCGGCCAAAGGGATCTGACTGTAAATCAGCTGTCATCGACTTCGTGGGTTCGAATCCCTCACTTGCCACAAATTGTCATGAGTCGGGACATCGTTCCCAACTGAACCCACGAAATCACAAATTCCGTGGGTTCAGTTGGTTTCGCCAGTAACCCTTGTTTGGCTCAATCAGGTTCTCGCTCAGATGTTCTCCGGTTGCGGGATTAATAACGCTTGCATGAGTCTTAGTCGTTAGAACGATGACAGCGATTCCGAAGTGAGCTCGGCCAACTCCAAGGTGGTGCATGCTTCCAGCTCTTCGCAAACTCACTTTGCCTGTTGAATCAACCTTGTCAATCCGGTGTCGAATTCCGTCGAAATTGCTTGAGTCTTGCGGCGAAGCCTTCGGCGTTTTTAGATAAGCGAAGGCTGGGATATTGCCATTTAGCGCTTTGTGAGGACGGTCATTGTTGTAGCGGTCGCGAAAGTAGTTCAACTGTTTTTGCAACATCGCAACCGATGTGGCCCTTGGTTTTTGCGCGAGGTGAAGTTTTAGGGTTTGGTGAAACCGCTCGATCTTTCCTTGAGTTTGTGGGTGGTTGGGAGAAGAGTTTTTCTGCAAGATGCCTAGGTCTTGCAGCTTGTATTCAAAGGCGTTTCGACCATTGCCAAACCTGGCTGTGAAGACCCGGCCGTTATCGGTCAGGGTGGATTGGGGAGCATCAAACTCAGCAACAAGCTCTAGGAACAGATCAACAACGTGGCGCCCAGTAACTGGGATAAAGGCCCTGCAGCCAAGTAGAAACCTGGAGTGGTCATCTAGAAAGTTCAAGATCTCAACATCGGTTCCATCCTCCAGTCTCCAGTGCGTGAAATCTGACTGCCAGGTTTCATTTGGCTTGAGATGCCTCAAAGCGGATGTAGCTGCTTCTAGGCCGCTTTCTGGGTTGCGGGATGATCAACTGATGTTTGTGAAGAATGCGAGAAATTGTGGAGATTGCAGGCGGTTTTCTCCCAGCGAGTTTGAGCCTTGCGGCAATTGATGCCGGGCCTGCATCAAAACCTTGCTCTTTGAGCTCGAGGCGGAGTCTTACGATTTGATTCTCAAGTGATTGTGGGGTTTTATTTGGGGCAGTCAAAGGGCGCTTGCTCAAGGGCTTGAGCGCCGCTAACCCGCCGGATCGGTATTTGACTAGCAGTTTGTTGACCCAGCGCTTCGAGACCCTGAATTTCCGGGCCGCCTCATCAGAACTAAGACCCTGTTGAACAACGGATAACACGATGGCATTTGATTTCGACATGCCCAATATTGCAGGGAACTATGTTGTGAACATCAAGGCTTTTTTCGAACCCACGCTATTGAAGGTTACTTGGATTGGTGTGAGAACTATCTCCCGCTTCATGCCAGAATCATGTCCGGACGCAGGTGGGAACTATGTCCTGGCGTATGACACCTCACTTGCCACAAAGATCCCGTCATGGTGAGTTCGTTTTCGTTGAACGCCCTTGTTGTAGGCTTAGATTTGGACTTTAAGAGCGGAGATTCAAAATTTGAACGGCCTAATTCGATTTATAACCGGCAAAAAGACTGCCCCTGCCACCATGCTGATCGCGCTTATCTTTGCAGGCCTTGCCTTCACTGTCCTAAACACCCCGGCAGCAGAAACTACACCTGGAACCGGATTGCCAGACAGTGCCGAATCTGCACAGGTGCTGGCGTTGCAGGATCAGCTGCCTAGCTCCGATGCTTCGGCAGCATTTGTCGTTTACACCTCCGACACTCAGTTCACCGCAGAGCAGCTGGCCTGGCTCGAAGGTGAGTTCGACCAAAACACGATGATGCTTTCCGGTGGCGCGAACGAAAAGTTTTTGGAATTTACAAATCTTGAGGTTCAAGGCGACAAGTTCCTGCCACCAGCTGCGATATCGGATGACGGCACGACCGCACTGATTTCTGTGCCACTTGAAATAACCGAAGTGTTTGAAGAAATTTCCCTCCGGGTTGATTCAATTCGTGAAATAGCTGCGATTGGAATGCCGGGTCAGATGGAAGTTTTCGTAACTGGCCCTGAGGCGTTTATCAACGACATTGGGTCCGTGTTTGCTGGAGCAGACTTCAATCTTTTGGCAATCACCGCTTCGGTGGTCGCACTGCTACTGCTGATTACCTACCGCTCTCCAGTGCTTTGGCTGATCCCATTGACCGTTGTTGGAGTGGCTGATGGAATGGCCGGAATTTTGTCTGGGCGGGTCGCTGGAGCCCTAGGGTTCACACCGGATGGATCAGTGACCGGCATTGTCTCGGTGCTGGTGTTTGGTGCAGGGACGAACTATGCCCTATTGCTGATTGCTCGCTATCGAGAAGAACTACTCGGTCATGCTGATAGGCGTGAAGCAATGCGAGTTGCTTTGCGCGGCGCAGGCCCAGCTATTTTGGCATCCGGCTTCACGGTTGCCGTGGCCTTGGCGCTCTTGTTGCTCGCCGAAATTGAAGGCAGGCAGGTCCTAGGTCTAGTTGCTGCCGTTGGCATCGTGGTTGCCATGATTGCCGGTTTGTTGGTCTTGCCAGCAGCACTCGTGATTTTCCCAAGAGGCATCTTTTGGCCACTTATTCCAAAATTCGGCGGCATAAATCGAAACGACAAGTCCCTGTGGGCAAAGCTCGGTAAGGGTGTTTCAAAGCGCCCGGTTATCGTGGCGTCGGCGGGAGTCGCAGTGCTGGCTATTTTGGCTTCCGGCGGCATAGGGGTTAAGACTGGTTTGAGCGCCAATGAGGTGTTTATTGAAAAACCTGAGGCAGTGGTTGGGCAAGAGGTTCTTGCGGAAAGCTTTTCGGCCGGCAGTGCCACACCAACCCAGATGATTATATCCACCGCACAGGTTGATGCAGCAGTAACCATTGCGGAGAGCGTCAGTGGTGTTGATGAAGTTCGAATCGGCGCCACCAACGGTGAAATCACCCAGGTTGATGCGGTGCTAAACGCCAACCCGGAGTCTGCCCAAGCACTGACCGTAATCGGGGAACTCAGAAGTGCACTTGATGCACTGCCAGATGGCACGGTAGCTCTAGTTGGCGGGCAGGATGCCACGACTTTGGACGTTGAGGATGCCACAGCTAGAGACCAGGCGCTGTTGATTCCACTGATACTCATCTCTGTGTTCCTAATTTTGATTCTGTTGCTGAGATCTTTGTTGACACCCGTACTGCTACTGATTGCGGTTGTCGGCTCGTTCTTCTCGGCGGTTGGTGCCAGCTGGTTTATTTTCCAGAATGTCTTCGGGTTTCCGGCACTGGACATCTCGGTATTTATCTTGTCCTTCCTGTTCTTGGTGGCACTCGGTGTTGATTACAGCATCTTCCTTGTTTCCAGGGCCCAAGAAGAGGCAAAGAAGCATGGAACCCGCGAGGGCATGAAGCGCGCGCTTGGAGCGACCGGTGGAGTAATAACCTCAGCGGGTATTTTGCTAGCAGCGGTGTTTGCCGTGTTGGGTGTGCTGCCACTTATTGCTTTGGCACAGGTTGGAACCATTGTTTGCTTAGGTGTGCTTCTTGACACCTTGCTGGTTAGAACCGTGATTGTTCCGGCGCTCGCATTTATGACCGGCAAGTACTTCTGGTGGCCGCGTAAGGACTTTGCGGACTAGGGCATTAGCCAAGCGGCGGACAGGAGTCCGACGGCGAATCCTTCGCTAACCCTGTGGAGAATTCGTGACAAGCAATTCTTGGTTATTATCTAAAGCTATTACCAGCTCCGGCGAAAGGGCTTCGAGTGAAAATAGCCAAGCACAGTGCGGCTTCCGTTGTTGGATTACTTATTGCTTCCGCGCTGACTCTGTCTGGTTGCATCTCCAGTGCATCCGTTCCAGCCGTGAATACGAGTAGTCCAGAAACTGCAGTGCAAAAGGGCCCAATAACAGTTTGGCTAGATGAGGCCGAAGCCATGGGTCTTGAGGCCGCAGCGCTGCAATTTGAGGCCGACACCGGCACCCGGGTTGACCTGGTAATAAAAACTGACCTTGGCAACGAGTTTTTGAGCGGGACCAGTGATGCCCCAGACATAGTGCTCGGTCCTCACAACCTGCAACGTGGTTTTCTATCAAACGGCCTAATCGCATCCTTTGACTTGAATGGTGCTGAAACTGGTCTCAATAACGGAGCAGTGGAAGCCTTTAGCCACGACGGTCAGCAGTATGGAATGCCCTATGCGCAAGAGAGCGTGGCGCTTGTTTGCACAGAGTCCGCGATGCCCAGTGCTCCTGGGACCTTTAAAGAGGTGACCGATGCCGGCCTTGCGGTTTCGCTCAACGATGGAACCGGTGACCCGTATCACCTCTACCCGATTCAAGCTTCTTTTGGTTCGAGTGTTTTTGAGGTCGACGAAGCTAACTCTGGAGATTTGAAGATGGCTCTAGAAAATGAAGCGGGCTTTGCCTTTGCCAATTGGCTTTCTGAAAACGCCTCGCTGTTTGATCTTTCTAACAGCGAAGGCGTTATCAAAAAGCAGCTGATTGATGGCGATAAAGGCTGCTGGATCACGGGTCCGTGGAACGGAGAATGGTTCACTGAAACTTTTGGTGAAGACGGTTGGAATGCCTACCAAGTCCCGTCGGCTGGTGGCCAGGTTGCCAGTCCCTTTTTAGAGGTCCGGGGAGCAATGTTGAGTGCTGGCGCCAGCGATCCAAGTGCTGCGACCAAGTTCATTGTTGATTACCTAGGCAGCGACCCCGGGCAGATTGCGCTGTTCCAAGCAACCGGGCGCACGCCTTCAAATATGACGGCGCTAGAAAAAGCCAAGGACTACAAGGTTCCTTACCAATTTGGCAGGGCCGGAATCAATGCGGTGCCGAGGCCGGTGTTGCCCGAAATGGATTCGGTCTGGTTCCCGTGGGGCCAGGCTCAAATGGCAATCTTGCGCGATGACGATGAACCAAGTGTTCTGTGGCAAAAAATGTGTGACGAAATAGCTGCGGCTATCGGGGATTAGCCGGCCAGTTTTTGTGGGATTACTCCCACACTTTCGAACTTTCATTGTGTTCATCCTCACGCTTGTGCCACCCGGGGGATAGTAGTTTGTAACTATGCCCGATCTAGATCTGCAACCTCACCACGATGGTTCGGCACTCTATGTTGCAAATCAACGCCCGCAACTTGGCGACAAAATCAAGATTCGCATTCGCATTCACAATTCGATTGGCAAGCTGAAACAGGTACTAATTCGGAAAAGTGACTCGGGTCAATCGGTATTCACTCCGGCCGTAAAGCCACTAATTCATCGTCACGGCTGGGACTGGTACGAGGGCGTAATCGTGATTTCAAATCCCGAGGTTCACTATCGATTCTTTTTGGAAAACACCAAGGGTGAGAGCTTCTGGCTAAACGCCACCGGTTTTCATGACTTGGATCAGCCAGATCGCGATGATTTCAGAATCAACACCCACAACACTGTCCCGAAGTGGGCAACTGGTGCCATTTTGTATCAGGTGATGCCGGACCGGTTCGCTCGTTCGGCGCAAGCAGATAAGCGAGAGGCGCCGTTATGGGCCGAACCGAAAACTTGGAACAGTGCCGTTAAGGCCCGCGGCAACGGCGTGAACGAGCAGTTTTTCGGCGGTGACCTAAAGGGAATCGAAGATCACCTGGATCATCTCAAAAAAGTTGGCGCCACTATTTTGCAACTCACGCCGTTTTTCCCAGCCGGCTCCAGTCATCGCTATGACGCTAGGAGTTTTGACCAGGTTGACCCAGTGCTCGGCGGCAACAGTGCTCTTGCGAGCTTGGTTTCTAAGGCGCACGAGATGGGCATCAAGGTCATCGGGGAGTTGAGTCTGAATCATTCAGCGAACACTCACGAGTGGTTCGTGTCGGCGTTTAAAGAGCCAAGCGCCCCCGAGAGCGGTTTCTACTACTTTGCTGAACGCAACACCATTTACGATTCGTGGCGCACAGCCGAGACTCGGCCCAAGTTCAACTGGGGTTCTGCGGAAATCAGAAAGCGCCTTATCGAGGGCAAGGCTTCGGTCATTGCCAGAGGCCTAAAGGCACCTTTTCAGCTTGATGGCTGGCGGATAGCCGAAGCTGGCGCAATGGGTCGGCTTCGACAGGACGATTACAACCAACAGGTTGCAAACACCGTTCGAGAAACCATGACTCAGGCCAATGCGGACAGCCTCCTAATTGGTGAGTTTGGTTCAGATTCTTCTGACCAAGTTCAGGGCCATAACTTCTCAGCGACATTGAGCTATGCCAATTTCACCAAACCAACCTGGCGCTGGCTATGGAACACCAATCAATACAAAGAAGAGGCCCAAATTGGTTTAGGCCGCAAGGCCATCTCCGGTGATGAACTGCGCCAGCTCCACAATTGCCTGGCCGGAACTTCCCCTTGGCACTTGCGTCTTCACAACCTGAACGCGCTTGACACCCATGAGACCGGAAGGTTCAAAACCTTTGCGATTCCTGGGGCGCAACGGGTTGCCGCTGGCTTACAGTTCACATTCCCTGGAATTCCTCATGTTTATGCAGGAGATGAATTGGGCCTAGATGCCGAAACCGGCGAAGGATCGAGAACACCAATGCCATGGAACGGTGAGCGTGAAACTGATTCTTCCATGATCGAGACCTATGCGAAGCTTTCGCAGATAAGAAAGCGCCATCGCGGTTTAACCGAAGGGTCAATGCGTTGGCTATATGCCTCAAATGAAGCCATTGCTTTTGTCAGGGAATCCAAGACTGAATCGGTGCTAGTTATTGCCTCCAGGGGTAGAGAGCGGAAGCTGGAATTTTCTAGGGATGCCATCAGCGGCGTTGAAGGGGCGACAAACCTTTTCGGCCATGGTTCGCTTCGAGTAGTCGGTGGAAAAATTCGTTACGACGCAGCAGAATTAGATTTACAAATTTGGCGTTTGCCTAGCGCTGTGCGCTAGTGCTAATCTTCTTCGGTTGCCGTAATGGTAGCGCCCCGATAGCTCAGTGGTAGAGCACTTCCATGGTAAGGAAGGGGTCGACAGTTCAAACCTGTCTCGGGGCTCGGTCTTCGGATCAAACGCGGCGGGGTAGCTCAGGTGGTTAGAGCGCACGACTCATAATCGTGAGGTCGCGGGTTCGAGTCCCGCTCCCGCTACCAAGGCATTACCCTTACATCCATGGTTAATCCAAACATTCAAGGCAAGCGATATCCGAGATCGGTCTCGTACCTAGTTGGCCGGGAAAAAATACGCGAGTTCGCAAGAGCCACTTTCGCGTCCGAAGAATCAATCGACCTAACTAAAGCTCAGGCTGCTGGCCACAGTGATCTGGTCGCGCCACCAACTTTCCCAATAGTGCTTCAAGAGTTCGGTCTAAAGCTTGTTATCGCTGACCCAGAAGCCGGGCTTGATTTTTCCAGGGTTGTCCACGGTGAACAGAAATTTGTCTTTCAGCGGCCGATAATCGCCGGCGATCTGCTGACTAGCGAGCTTTCGGTGGCGAGCGTAAAGTCCCTGGGAGGCAACCACATGGTGGTTTTCGACACTGAAATTTTTGACGAGAGTCAGACACTTGTCTGCACCGCAATTTCGACTCTGGTGGTTAGGGGCGAAGATGCCTGAGATCACTGAATTAGCTGTTGGCGACATCGTCGCTGAAAAAGAATTCAACCTAGACCGGGATGCATTGGTTCGATACGCCGGAGCTTCTGGGGATTTCAACCCAATCCACTATCGTGATGAAGTGGCCGTCAGTGTTGGCTTGCCAGGCGTCCTTGCTCACGGAATGCTTACGATGGGCTTGTCAATTGAACCTGTGGTTAGTTGGCTTGGTGATGCTGGAAAGATTCTTGACTACGGCGTGAGGTTCACCAAACCAGTCGCCGTTCCTGCAAACGGCCAGGCCGTAATCATGGTGGTCGCGAAGGTTGCCGAACTCGACTTAGAGGAAAAAAAAGCAAGAATCGATCTGCAAACTAGCTTTGAGGGCAACAACGTTCTGGGCAAAGCGCAAGTTTGGGTTCAGCTTTGAGTAGCGCTCCGGTAAGCCTGTCCACTCTAACCACCATGCAGGTTGGTGGAGTACCAAGGGCAATAATCACCTGCAGTAATACCGATCAGCTTTACAGCGCAGCCATTAAACTTTGGAATACTGACGAGCAGTTTCACATTCTGGCCGGTGGCTCAAACACAGTTTTTGCGGAAAACCTTGATGAGCTAACGGTCTTGCACGTCACAAACCGCGGCGTCGAAATAGTTTCCGAAGACCAAGAATCAGTGACGGTCCAGGTTCAGGCGGGGCATTCGTGGGACGAGTTTGTCGCCTGGGCGGTAGCAAATGACTATGCGGGTATTGAGGCGATGAGCGGTATTCCAGGCAGCGTCGGGGCCACACCGGTCCAAAACGTTGGTGGCTACGGGCAAGAAGTTTCCGACGTCATCACTCAGGTTGAGTTCTTGGAAAAAGATTCCGCCGAGGTAATGATTAGGCCCGCAAGCTACTTTGAATTTTCCTACCGTGACAGTGCTCTTAAGCACGGACTTGAGGGACTGGCTGGCTGGGTCGAATTTCGATTGCAGAAACTAGCCGGAATGAGCGTTCCGATGAAGTCCGGCCAAATCACGGAGCATGTCGGCGCGGAGTACGGCTCAGCGCTGCCATTGGAGCAAGTTCGAAAAACAGTTTTGGAACTTCGCGGTTCAAAGGGCATGGTGATCAGCACGGAAGACCCAGATAGCGTCGGATGCGGAAGCTTTTTCACCAACCCAGTGGTGAGTCTTGAAAAAAGCACTGAGTTTCCCGATGAAATGCAGCGCTGGAAGATGCCAAATGAGGACCAGGTAAAACTCTCAGCCGGTTGGTTAATTGAAAATGCCGGCTTTCCCAAGGGCTACTCAATACCTGGATCAAAGGCCGCAATTTCGAATAAGCACGCTCTGGCGATTACCAACCGCGGAGGAGCAACCAGTACTGAGATTCTTGAATTAGCAAGGCTCATTCAAGAACGCGTTGCTGCTAGGTGGGGAATCAACTTGATTCCAGAACCTAATTTGATTGGTTTCTAGGACTAACTAAAAAGCTTTTGAAGTCGCTGAATGCCCTCGAGTAACTGGTCATCGCTAAGTGCATAGCTCATGCGTAAATAACCACTTGGACCAAAAGCCTCTCCCGGAACCAAGGCGACTTCAGCCTCTTCCAGAATCATGTCTGCAAGCTCTAGGGAGGTTGCGATTTGTTTTCCGGCCCAGTCTTTCCCAAGCAAGCCACTCACGTCCGGATAGACGTAGAACGCACCCTCCGGTTTTAGCGTCAGCATTCCAGGGATTTTGTTTAGTTCGGTCACCGCTAGTTTTCGTCTGCGGTCAAAGGCGGTCAGCATCTTTTTGATCGGCTCTTGATCGCCGGTTATTGCGGCAATAGCAGCTCGCTGCGAGATGTTTGAAACATTCGAAGTCAGGTGAGACTGCAGGTTGCCTGCGGCCTTCGTGGCATCGTCCGGGGCAATCATCCAACCCAGACGCCATCCCGTCATGGCGTAGCTTTTGGCAACACCGTTCACCATGATGGTGCGGTTTGCGAGCTCAGGCACTAACTCGGTTATTGAGTAGGCGCGGATGCCGTCGTAGACCACGTTTTGATAAATCTCATCACTTACGACCCAAAGATTATGCTTGGTTGCGACCCAGTGTCCGATGTCGGTTAACTCTTTTTTTGAGTAGACAGCGCCGGTTGGGTTTGACGGTGAGCAAATTAGCAACGCCTTGGTCTTTGGCGTGTATGCGGCCTCTAGCTGCTCAACGGTTACCTTGTAGCCCTGGTCGGATCCAGCGAAAACATCGACCTTCTTACCGCCGGCAAGCTTGATTGCCTCGGGGTAAGTGGTCCAGTAGGGGGCGGGGACTAAGACCTCGTCGCCATCGTCGAGAATGACCTGAAACGCCTGGTAGACAGCCTGCTTGCCACCGTTAGTAACAATTACTTGGTTCGGCGTTATTGTAGTTCCGCTGTCCTCAAGGGTTTTTTGAACAATCGCTTCTTTCATCTCCGGTAGTCCTGCTGCCGGGGTGTAGCGATGGTTTTTAGGGTCTCGGACTGCAATTGCGGCTGCCTCAACGATGTGCTCTGGTGTGGGAAAATCTGGCTCGCCGGCGGCGTAAGAGATGACCGGGCGTCCTTTTGCAATCAGGGCCTTGGCCTTACTGTCGACCTTCAGGGTCGCAGATTCTGCAATGGCATTAATTCGCTTTGAAATTCTTGAGTGAGACATGCATCAAGAATAGTTGCGGATTGGGCTGACGGTGGTTGATTACCCGTTGCAATGCTTGAAATAACCCTCTACACTTACTTAAGTTGACATCTGCCGATAACTATTCTGGCGAAATTCACTTAAATAGATTCAATCTATGAGTGTGTCTTTCCCAGATGGCACTTGAAACCAAGCCTTGTGCTAAGTAACGGTTGGTGGCGATGTCACACACAGGGCGGTGGCTCAATTGGTAGAGCAGCGGTCTCCAAAACCGCAGGTTGCAGGTTCGAGTCCTGTCCGCCCTGCGAAGAAAGAAGGTTAAGTTGGCAGAAGAGAACGAAAAGGCTTCAGAGGACTTAGTAGAAAAGGCGCAAGCCGATGCTGCTAAGGCAAAGAACTCTTTCCAGAAGGCAGCGCTATTTATTCGCCAAGTACTTGCTGAGCTAAGCAAGGTAACAACTCCTACTCGTAAGGAACTGGTCAACTTCACCGGAGTGGTCCTAGGCTTCGTTGCGGTAATGATGGTCCTCATTTCCGCTCTTGACTGGGTTTTCCTGAACGTCGTGACCTTTGTGTTCGCAGGATAAGGAGTAATAAATGTCAGATCTAAATTTCAGTGACGTCGCAAACGACGCCAAAGCCACAGACGATGCCGAAACGGTTGAGCCTGCGGTTGACGAAAGCGTCGAGACCGACGCAGCAGAATTGAGCGAAGCTACCGACCAGGCTCCAGCGGTCGAGGAGAAGGCTATCGACGAAGCAGTAGAGCCAGAAGCGGCAGCAGAAGACTCAGCCGAGGCACCGGCACAGGCAGTAGCCGAGGAGCCAGTGGTTGAAAAAGCCGACCCATACTTGAAATTCCGCGAAGAGCTTCGTGGCCTAGATGGCAAGTGGTACGTTGTCCACTCCTACGCAGGATACGAGCGTCGCGTGAAGCAAAACATTGAAACCCGTAAGGCAGCTCTTGCCGGTGGCGATGACATTTTGCAGATCGAAGTTCCAATGGAAGAGTCCATTGAGATCAAAAACGGTCAGCGCAAGCTGGTTTCTAAGGTCCGCATTCCCGGTTACGTGCTAGTTCGCATGGAGCTCAATGAGGACAGCTGGACCCTGGTTCGCCACACACCAGCCGTAACCGGCTTTGTTGGCAACTCCCAGCACCCAACACCACTTCGTCCGGCAGAGGCATTCGAAATGCTGAAGTCACTTTTCACCCCAGAAGAGACCGAAGAGGTAAAGAGTGCCAAGGCTGCTGGAAACGGCCCTGGTGGCAAGGCAAAGTCAAGGTCTATCCCGGTCAACATCGACTTCAATATCGGCGAAAGCATTTTGATCAAGGACGGTTCTTTTGCCGGCCTTCCAGGCACAATCTCCGAAATCAAGCCAGAAAGTGGCAAGGTTACGGTTTTGGTTTCACTATTCGAACGTGAGACTCCGGTAGAACTGGCCTTTGACCAGGTCGGTCCGCTGAACTAAGGAAAGATAGAAAAATGGCACCCAAAAAGAAAATCACCGGTCTGATTAAGTTACAGATCCAGGCAGGCGCTGCTAACCCGGCTCCACCGATCGGACCCGCACTGGGTCAGCACGGTGTAAACATTATGGAGTTCTGTACTGCATACAACAACGCAACCGCAGACCAGCGCGGCAACGTTGTTCCAGTAGAGATCACAGTCTATGAAGACCGTAGCTTCACTTTCATCCTGAAGACACCCCCAGCCGCTGAGCTAATCAAGACGGCAGCTGGAGTTCCAAAGGGTAGTGGCACACCTCACACCGTGAAGGTTGGCAAGCTAACTAAAGAGCAGGTTCACTCCATCGCTGAAGCAAAGATGGCGGACCTGAACGCTAACAACATCGACGCAGCTGCGAAGATAATCGCTGGCACCGCCCGCTCAATGGGAGTCACCACTGAGCTTTAAGCAACAAAACAACTAGATAGTCGTGGGAGGGGTAGCACCCCAGAAACCACTACTGTGACCGAAAGGAATAGCAGCATGGCAAAACGCTCAAGAGCCTATACAGAGGCAAAAGCAAAGATCCAAGAGGGCAAGTTTTACTCCACTGCGGAGGCTTCCGCCCTAGCAATCGATACCGCTGGCAAGAAGACCAACTCAACAATTGAGGTTGGACTGAAGATAGGTGTTGACCCAAGAAAAGCCGATCAGATGATCCGTGGCACCGTCTCGCTGCCACACGGCACCGGCAAGGTTGCCAAAGTTATCGTGTTCGCTAACGGTGCAGCTGCAGATGCTGCTCGTGAAGCAGGCGCCGATGAAGTTGGCTCCGACGAACTAATCGCAAAGATTGAGGCCGGCTGGACCGACTTCGACGCTGCGGTTGCAACCCCAGATCTAATGGGAAAAGTTGGTCGCCTTGGAAAGGTACTGGGTCCTCGCAACTTGATGCCAAACCCAAAGACCGGAACAGTAACCATGGACACCGCCAAAGCTGTCGCAGACATCAAGGGCGGGCGTATTGAGTTCCGTATCGACAAGCAGTCAAATCTTCACTTCATCGTAGGAAAGGCCAGCTTCTCCGCGGAGCAGTTAACCGAGAACCTAGATGTTGCAATGGAAGAGGTTGTTCGCCTAAGGCCATCAACGGCCAAGGGCAAGTACCTAATGAAGGGTTCTGTAGCCACAACTTTTGGTCCTGGTATCCCACTGGATCTATCCGACTACTAAAGAGTTCTTAACCACCTGGTTAGCGCCAGCGTGCTCACGCAATCGTCTTGGTTGTAGTCGAGCACCTGGCGCTTCAGTGTTTCTGCGGCCTTTGGGTCTGATTCAAGTTTTTCTAAGTAGGACTCATATGAGTCCATCGAACCCATTGCCTCTTTGACCATTGCAGTGCGCTCAAATTCGTAGTAGTTCTCAAGCTTCTTGATTGAGTAGCTCTCCTGAGACAAAACAAGCGACGCTTTTACCATCAGGTAGAGATCAACAAACACCCCATCGGCAATTAGCTGTTCGACCTCGTCGACAAGGCTATTGAAACGCTTTGCGAGCCTGCGTAGAGCCGCTAGCTCATAGTTTGCATAGTGGTAGACCCTGAAGCCCGGGAAGCCAATCAACCTGGCAGACAAGAAGCGGATAAAGTTCTCGAAGGACTCTTTTTCGGCCGTTCGGTCATCAGCCCAAGACCAATGGAACTCCGAGCCGGTGTCGATGGTGACATACCCAAATAGATATTCCAGGCCACCCGAGGGTGCCGAAAACACAAAGCCTTCCAGATCGAAAAATAGATCTCCTCTGTTCTCTTCTGGCATGGCACTAAGCGGCGCCCGATTCTTCACTTCGTAGACGTGCTCACCGGTGTCATAGGTGTGCTGCTGGAGCCTGGCTTGTCTGGACAATACGGCAGTCTTTTCCTCGCTCAGGTTTTCTGTGCTGCCTTCAAATACGGCAAGTGCTCTAACGGTGTTTATGCCGACTGCTCGAAGTGAAACAACCTGAGCTTTCGAGATGCCAGCAACCAACTGCAAGCTATTGGTTTCATATCGTTGGTGCTGGCAAAGCTTAGGATATTCGCAAATCCCGCAGTAGCCAGTGGCGGTGCAAATCAGCTCACCACAATCCGCTATCGCGGAAGGGTCGCTAGAAATAAAACGGCCTACTTCATCTAGGTATTGGGAGCGCTTGGATTTCATCCGTGCGACAAGTGCATCGGCAGCAAACTCGTTTATCGCTCGGCTTCCTTGAATTAAGCCGTGCGTGCCGGTGCCACTCAGGCCCAAGGTTTCTAGCACGTCCACGTAGAGCCCGACCTGCACTTGGTATTCGGGCTTTGCGGTTTTGGAAAGCTTGGCATCCCATGCCGTGTAGCCACCGGTCCATGTGCCGAATTGAGACGCTGTTAGACCAGCCGAAGTGAATTCAAAGCGGTAGTCAGAGCGCAATAGGAAATCGGGACGACCAGAAAAGACCATGCTGCCTGAGCCACCCTTGAGGCTGCCTTGATAGATGACCGGAACTCCCTCGAGCATGAGTTTTTGGGTGTCAGCCGGTTCATAGCTTGCGGGCTTTTGGATTAGATCACCGAGGCTTCTAATTAGCTCGTTCTCAAGAGAAGCCTCAAAGCGATTTCCGTAACGGATAGCTATGTTGTCGGGTCTTTCATAAAACTCATCGAGCAGAATTTGGAGCCCGGGAAGCTGAAGCTCCCTCGCAATCGAGAGCTTGGTGCAGTGAGGACACTGAGCGCGCATCAAATCTCTTGAGTCAAAACTCCAGGTTCCATCGCGTAACTTCATTGGAAGTAGAGTGCCACATTTATCGAGACAATGAGCCGGTTTGTGGGTGGCTCAGACTGGAAGCCTTGCCTCAACCTCAGTTCTCGCCGGTGGCTGGCAGCCAACCGGCTCACACATAATTGCAGCGGCTGCCGTGGCGCACTAGGCAGCACTGCACAGCTCGTCCGGGTCAGGGCGTCTAGGCTTGAGCCATGAAGCCAAAAGGAAACGCCAGAACGGCAATTAAGTTGCCACTTTTTGGTCTCGCTGCAGCTTGGCTGCTATTTATGATCGCCTCTTACACTCAGTCGCTGCTTCGAAGTTCAGGCCATCCGGACGATGGAACCAGCCTCAGCCCAATGATGATGTTTCAGGTAGAGGTTTACTTGTTTTTTCTTGGCATCACCGCATTCGCACTTTTTGGCCTGGCAGGACAGCGGCTTTCGCTAAGAATTCGTTTCCACCAGGACTCAAATATGGCAATCAGTGCCCATCGACTCAACAACTTGGCCGTGGTGTTATCTCTAGTTGCTGGGGCAATCTTCGCAATCGCCAGTTTCTTCGGCGCCTGGAATTCTTATGACTCTGGGGGACAGGCGATTGGATTCAGGCTACTGAATGTCTATCTGCCAATAGTTTTATCGACGGCCTTGGTGGTCTATGTGATTCTGGCTGCGTTTGTGTTCAGGAAGGATGCACCAGATCTTCCTGAGGGCGCAAAGGATGAGGACAGAAAAAAACTGCAGCGGGCAATCGGTCTTGCTTACGCAAGCCCTATTATCGGAACCGCGATTGCGATCATCTTCGGTCTTGTCGTATATGACTTGACCAGAACCACTCTCGATGTCTGGATTTGGGTGATTATTCAAGCGGTAATCGCCGTTTCAATCATTATTGGAACCCGGTTCGCCGCCCAGGCAAGGTCGTCAAGTCCTCTTCCGATCAAAGAGCGCAGGGTTGGTCTAGCCGCCGTTAAGTTGAACCTAGTTCTGGCAATTGTGTTTGGTGCTGTTGTTACCTTGATGGCCTTCGCCATGGGTTTTCAGGCGATATCCAACCTAGAAACTTGGCCAGAGTGGAAAGAAAACATGACTGCTTTGGAGCAGCAACCGACAATGACTGCTCCAACCATTGGTTGGTTTATTCAGGACATGCTTCCGGCGCTGCTGCTGCTATCCTTAGCTGCCTTCGGGATCTATCGAACGACGGTTACCCGCAACGCCGAGAAGGACTAACACCAAATGCAAACACCCCTAACAGGCCTACTTTTTGACAATGATGGCGTACTGGTTGACTCCATGCCCGGAGCGCTTCAGGCATGGGTTTTGTGGGGAGAACGCTACAAAGCTGGCTTTAGTCTCACGGCTGAATATCACGGCAGAAGGGCAAGTGACATCGTCGCCGGCCTAGTCGCTGAAGATAAGTTTGAAGATGCATTTGAGTACATAAACCAGCTTGAACTTGATCAGGCTCACTCCACAACACCGCTTGCCGGAACCCTAGAGTTGCTGGCTTCACTGCCCGCAGGAATCTGGAACATAGTAACCGGGGCGAATCCTGAACTGGCCAGGGCCAGGCTTTCTGCAGCCGGAATTGAGTCCCCGCAAGCTTTGGTGACTGCCGACGATGGCAAGAAGGGCAAGCCAGACCCAGAGCCCTATTTGTTGGGCGCTGAAAAAATTGGCATAGCGATATCCGAGTGCGCAGTCTTTGAAGATGCTCCTGCGGGTTTAATGGCAGGCAAGTCGGCTGGCGCGGCGTTGTTGGTGGGAATTGGCGAACAAACCCTTGATTCGGTTGCAGATGTTGTGATTGTTTCACTAGCGGGATTGAAATACTCTGGGGGACTGTTGGAAATACCAAATGAAGTTAGGTTGAGGTAAAAATGGCCAAGATAGAAATGTATAGCGCGAATTGGTGCGGCGACTGCAGACGCTCCAAGTCACTTCTAGACACGCTAGGTGTTGAATATGACCTATTTGACGTGGAGGAGAGCAAGGAAAATACAGACAAGTCACAAGCAATCTCCGGCAAAACCAGCATTCCGGTGATTAAGTTTGACGATGGCAAGTTCCTGGTGGAGCCGAGCGATGCTACACTCCATGCGGAGCTAAAAATCCGCGGAATCATAGACTAGGTCTATCTTTTTTCGCATTCGGGTCGTAGGCTTTAACTATCGTGAGCTCGGGGTCTCCGGATTCACCAGATAAGGAATTCCCCAACGATGCCAAATAATAATTATTCGCCTGCGCCGACCAAATCAAATGGTCGAAAGGGCTACGCCTCCAACAAGGGCGATTACCAATCAAACGATGGAGCACGTAAGCCCCGTCATTCGCAGCGACCTGACAGAGTTCAGCGCGAGGATTCTCGCGACAAGGACTTTTCAAACGCTCGCGCCAAGACCGGAAAAACCTTCCAGGGCGACAAGAAGCTTGACAAGCTAGAATCCACCGAAGTTGGCGAGAGCTTTGAGACTTTCCAGGAGATGGATCTCCCGGAGCGTCTCACACAAGAACTAGCCAAGATGGGTGCTGTAACACCGTTCCCAATTCAATCCGCAACTATTCCGGCAGCGATGGCTGGCCGCCACGTATTGGGCCGTGGAAAAACCGGCTCCGGAAAAACTATTGCCTTCGGTGTCCCGCTTGTTGCCTTCTTGGCAAAAGCTGGAAACCAGCCAAGAGTCCCACTGAAGCCAAAGGCTTTGGTTCTTGCTCCAACCCGCGAGTTGGCTCAGCAGATTGACCGCGAGTTGGCACAGCTTGCTAAATCAGTCGGTTTTTACACCACTACCATTTACGGTGGTGTGCCGCAGCACCGTCAGGTCGAGGCCCTAAAGCGCGGCGTCGACATTGCTATTGCAACCCCTGGTCGCCTAGAAGACCTAATGGCGCAAGGCAAGATTGACCTTTCCGGACTAGAAAGAGTGGTAGTCGACGAGGCTGACCACATGTGTGAACTGGGCTTTGTTGAGCCAGTGAACCGCATCCTGGAGGCCGCAGGGGATAGCCAGAAGCTACTTTTCTCGGCAACTTTGGACTCCGAGGTTGCTCAGCTTGTCAAGAAGTTCATGCCGTCACCTTATGTCTATGAAGTACCGGGCGAAGTAAACGAGTCTTCGGACATCGAACACCGCGTGCTAGTTATGGATCCAAAGGATCGTTCAGCAATCTTCCACCGCCTAGTTCAGGGCTCTGGAAAATCAATCGTGTTCGTTAGAACCAAGGTAACCGCTGAGGCATTGTCATCAAGCCTGAACGACGCTGGGGTTCCAACTGCCCGGCTGCACGGAGACCTAAACCAGGCACAGCGAACCAGAAACCTAGATCGATTCATCAAGGGCGCTGCCCGCGTGATGGTTGCGACCGACGTTGCTGCTCGAGGTATCCACGTTGACGACGTCAAGCTGGTCATCCAGCTTGATTTGCCAGAAGAATACAAGACCTACCTGCACCGAGCTGGTCGTACCGGCCGTGCTGGTCGCAGCGGAACAGTAATTTGCATGGTGCCATCAGGCCGCTCAAGAAAAGCAGAAGATTTGCTGAAGCGAGCCGAGCGCGAAGCCATCTACAGCAACGTAACCCCAGGTCACGAATTGCTTGAAGAATTAGCCGGACCGATTGCGCCACCAATGGTTGTGGACTCTATTGATTTCGGTGACTCCCGGTTTGCCACTGTAAACAAGAACAAGGTCAGAAATGACTTGCGGTCGCGCCACACGCCTAATAAGATGGGCGGAGCCAAAGACCGCCGGTACAAGTCGCGCTAAACAAAAGAACTAGTTCTAGTTTTACCGCGACTGACGAAGGTTCACGAAAGTGAAAACCAGCGCAGGTGTATGAAGAGATTCTCTTTTTGAGTATTGCTCCGTGCGCCTAGCGCCGGAGCTTTTTTTGTTCCCTTTGTCCCCGGCAATAAACAAACAAGGAGCGCCATGGCAGACAAGAAGGAAAAGGTAGCCGAGCTAACCGAAAGGTTTACAAGCTCAAACACCGTCATTCTGACTGAATACCGCGGACTCAGTGTGACGAAGATGAAACAACTTCGTCGTGCAATGGTTAATGACGCAACATACGTGGTTGCAAAGAACACCCTTCTGAGAATTGCTGCGAAAAATGCAGGAGTTACCACTTTCGACGACCAGCTGGTTGGACCATCAGCCCTGGCCTTCGTTCACGGCGACCCGGTAATAACAGCAAAGGCCCTGAAGGACTTCGCAAAGGCTAATCCTTTGCTTCTTATCAAGTCTGCCGTCATGGACGGAATTGATCTTGACGAAGCTGAGATTAACAAGCTCGCTGACCTCGAAACCCGTGAGGTGCTATTGGCTAAGGTCGCTAGCGCAATCAAGGCAACGATGTTCAAGGCCGCCTACACCTTCAACGCACTTCCTTCCGGGGCTGTCCGCGTTGTCGACGCACTGCGTCAAAAGCAAGAGTCCGACTAATTACCCAAACCAAATAGGAGAACAAAATGGCAAAGATGACTGCTGATCAGCTCATTGAAGCTTTCAAGGAGCTAACACTTATTGAGCTTTCAGACTTCGTAAAGAAGTTCGAAGAAGTATTTGAAGTAAGCGCTGCAGCACCTGTTGCTGTTGCTGCCGCCGGCCCAGCCGACGGCGAAGCTGCTGCTGAAGAGAAGGACGAGTTTGATGTCATTCTTGAGGCTGCTGGCGACCAGAAGATCCAGGTTATCAAGGAGGTTCGTGCTATCACTAACCTAGGCCTAGGCGAAGCCAAGGCCCTTGTTGACGCAGCTCCTTCAACCCTTCTTGAGGGTGCGAAGAAGGATGTTGCTGAAGAAGCCAAGGCAAAGGTTGAAGCCGCTGGTGGCAAGGTAACCCTAAAGTAATTTTCTTTACTTATAAAAACCCCCTGCAGTCTGACTGCAGGGGGTTTTTTATAACCTGAGTAGCACCAAGCTGGTAGTCATGACGGCCACACCAGTCTGCTCAGTCTGCCCCGAGAGGAAGCTGAGCTCAAATGCTTTGTTGGTGGCCTTAGTGAAAAAGGCAAGCGCCGAACCAGTTCCAGTAGAAGGCCAACAGCAGTGTGCTGTCGACCTTGTTCTTCAGTTCGGGCATGAAAAAGCCGGGTAACTTATGTCACCCGGCTTGGTCAAGTTGTCTACTACTTGGTGCCGCAGCTGCAGCCATCTTTTGAGCAATTGCAATCCATTTTCGCCTCCTTAGAAGTCCCAGTCGTCGTCAGTTGTCGACTCGTGCTTACCAATCACGTAAGAGGAGCCAGATCCTGAAAAGAAGTCGTGATTCTCATCAGCGTTAGGTGACAGTGCAGCCAGGATGGCCGGGTTCACGTCGCATTCATCCTTAGGAAACAGTGCGTCGTAACCTAGGTTCATCAAGGACTTGTTTCCGTTATAGCGAAGGAACTTCTTTACGTCTTCGGTAAGTCCTATTCCATCGTATAGGTCTGCTGTGTATTTCACTTCATTTTCATAAAGCTCAAGTAGTAGGTCGTAGGTGTAGCTCTTCATCTCCGCTTGACGAGCTTCTGACTCTTCAGCCAGTGCGAGCTGGTACTTGTAACCAATGTAGTAACCGTGAATAGCTTCGTCGCGAATGATTAGACGAATCAGGTCGGCGGTGTTGGTTAGCTTTGCCCTGGAGGACCAGTACATCGGTAGGTAGAACCCAGAGTAGAACAAGAAGCTCTCCAGCAAAGTGGAGGCAACTTTTCGCTTCAGTGGGTCGTCACCTTTGTAGTAACCAAGGATGATCTCGGCCTTTTTCTGAAGGTGCGGGTTGTCCTCACTCCAACGGAAGGCTTCGTCGATGTCAGCGGTCGAACACAGAGTTGAGAACACCGAAGAGTAGCTCTTGGCGTGCACTGACTCCATGAAAGCAATGTTGGTGATGACAGCCTCTTCGTGCTGAGTTCTGGCGTCTGGAAGCAACGCTGCGGCTCCGATTGTGCCCTGAATGGTGTCGAGCATGGTCAATCCGGTAAAGACGTGCATAGTTAGCGTCTTCTCGTGAGGCTTTAGAGTTTCCCAGGACTGAATATCATTGGAAATGGGCACCTTCTCTGGCAGCCAGAAGTTAGATGTCAGTCGGTTCCATACGTCCATGTCAATTGGGTCTTCAATCTTGTTCCAGTTGACGGGTCGGCTTACTAGCTTGATCTTGTCCATAATTTTCTTTCCTGTTTCCTAAAGCATGCAGCTGACGCAGCTATCAACCTCTGTACCTAACAGGGCCTGCTGACGAATTCGGATGTAATAAATAGTCTTGATGCCCTTACGCCAAGCGTGGATCTGGGCACGATTTATGTCTCTTGTGGTTGCGGTGTCTTTGAAGAACAAGGTCAGAGACAAGCCCTGGTCAACGTGCTGGGTTGCAACAGCGTAGGTATCAATGATCTTGTCCGGACCCACCTCGTAGGCATCGTCGTAGTAGTCCCAGGTTTCTTCCGATAGGAATGGCGCTGGATAGTAAACTCGGCCCAACTTTCCTTCCTTGCGAATCTCAATGCGAGAGGCAATTGGGTGAATCGAGCTTGTGGAGTTGTTGATGTAGGAAATGGATCCGGTCGGCGGTACAGCCTGAAGGTTCTGGTTGTAGATACCGTGAGCCATGACCGAGGTCTTTAGCTTCTCCCAGTCAGACTGAGTAGGAATCTTGGCTCCTGATTTAGCAAAGAGCTCCTTTACCTTCTCGGTCTGTGGTTCCCAGGCCTGGGTTACGTACTTATCGAAGTACTCGCCGCTGGCGTAGGTTGAGTTCTCGAAGTTGGCAAAGGTGCTTCCTCGTTCGATTGCAATCTTGTTCGAGGCCTGGATTGCGTTGAAGACCACTGTGTAGAAGTAGATATTTGTGAAATCAAGTGCTTCTTCGCTGCCGTAGTGGATGTGCTCACGGGCTAGGTAGCCGTGGAGGTTCATCTGACCCAGACCAATTGCGTGACTCTTGTGGTTACCGTCAGAGATTGAGCGAACGCTCACGATGTCTGATTGGTCGCTCACAGAGGTTAGTGCGCGGATCGAAGTTTCGATGGTCTTTGAAAAATCTGGACCATCCATCGCCATGGCAATGTTCAGAGAGCCCAGGTTGCAGGAGATGTCCTTACCGATCTGGTCGTATGACAAGTCGGCGTTGTAGGTGGTTGGGGTATTCACCTGCAGGATCTCAGAGCAAAGGTTTGACATGTTGATGCGGCCCTGAACTGGGTTTGCCTTGTTTACGGTGTCTTCATACATGATGTATGGGTAGCCGGACTCAAACTGAAGCTCTGCAATGCGCTCAAACAGGGTACGCGCCTTGATCTTCTGCTTGCTAATCCTTGGGTCATCAACCATTTCCTGGTACTTCTCAGTCACTGAAATATCTCCGAATGGTACTCCGTAAACCTTCTCGACATCGTATGGCGAGAACAGGTACATGTCTTCGTTGTCTTTTGCCAAGTGCATTGTGATGTCTGGAACTACTACGCCGATCGAAAGAGTCTTGATACGAGTCTTTTCATCAGCATTCTCACGCTTAGTGTCTAGGAAGCGAAGGATGTCTGGATGGTGAGCGTTTAGGTAAACCGCGCCAGCACCTTGACGAGCACCGAGCTGGTTTGCGTAGGAGAAGCTGTCTTCCAAAAGCTTCATCACCGGAATGATTCCGGAGGACTGGCCCTCAATCTTCTTGATTGGAGCTCCATACTCACGGACGTTAGAAAGATTCAGGGCAACACCGCCGCCGCGCTTTGAAAGCTGCAGGGCTGAGTTGATTGCACGAGAAATCGACTCCATGTTGTCTTCAATGCGAAGGAGGAAGCAAGAGACAAACTCACCGCGCTGCTTCTTGCCGCAGTTTAGGAAGGTTGGGGTGGCCGGCTGGAAGCGTCCCGAGACGATTTCTTCAACCATCGAGATTGCTATGTCTTCTTTACCTTCGGCCAGAGCCAAGGCAACCATAACTACGCGGTCTTCAAAGCGCTCTAGGTAGCGTTCGCCATCAAAGGTCTTTAGTGCATATCCGGTATAGAACTTGTAGGCACCCATGAAGGCGTCAAAGCGGAACTTCTTGGAGTAGGCAAGCTTCTCTAGTTCCTCAATGAACTCGAAGCGGTACTGGTCCAAAATCTCTTTTTCGTAGTACTCATTCTCAACCAGATAGTCCAAGCGCTCCTTTAGAGAGTGGAAGAAAACGGTGTTTTGGTTGACGTGGTCTAGGAAGTACTTGCGGACAGCGAGCTTGTCTTTATCAAGCTGCAGCTTTCCGTCGTTGTCCCAAAGGTTGATCATGGCGTTGAGCTCGTGATAGCTCATGACACTTTCGATGCCAGTCTTGCCGGTTTCAACTCCGTTGTCGTCTAGTTCTATTACCTGGTTAGCCACAGCTTCTCCAGCCTCTCTTTTACTTGCTCGATATCTTCCGGGGTGCCTAGCAGTTCTGCCTTGTAAATCAGCGGAACTCCAAGCTTGGCGGCTACCAGGTCTCCAGCTAATCCATAGGAGGAGCCGAAGTTGGTGTTCCCAGTTGCAATCACGGCACGCACGTGTTTGCGGTTTGCAGGATTATTCAAAAATTTGATTACCTGCTTGGGGACAGTGGTCTTGTCATTTCCGGAACCATAGGTCGGGACAACTAGAACATTTTCGCCCTCGTGGATGAAGCTTGCCGCGTCATCTGATTTGAGGGGGATTCGAATACTTGAGTATCCGAGTTTCTCGACAAATCGCTTTGTATTCTCCGAAACCGAAGAAAAGTAAACGACGTCGAACATCTCAGCACCTACCTAGGCGCTAATTGACTGAATACGGTCCATGCGGAAACCACTCCAGTGGTCCTCGCCTGAAACAACTACCGGTGCTGCGGTGTAACCCAAGGTTTTTATCATGTCCAGAGCCACTGGATCCTGGCTCATGTCAACCTCGTCGTACTCGATCTGGTTGCGCTGCATCATGCGCTTAGTGCTGTCGCACTGCACACAAGCTGGAAGTGTGTAAACGGTAACCGCCATGGTCGCCTCCTTGGGTTCTCCGGGGCTCTTATGAGCCCTTTTTTGACAAAGATTTAGTGAATTTCTTGCGAGTTTCAGATCTCCTACATTAGCAGTAAACCACTACATGTAGTAATGAAATGCAAAAATTCTCACTTATTTAGTTATTTCTCAAACATTAACCCACAACTTGAACTTTAGGCCGTTTGATTTGTCCGCGTGTCGCAGGAAGCTTTCAATATTGGCCTAATTCTTGTTTCTACGACATGTAGAATTAGGTCCTAATTGCTCATCAAATTATGACCTCGGTCACCGACATCTAGGGAAAACTGTGCGTAAGTTTGCATTAATTCTTTCCAGTCTGCTGGTACTGGCAGGCTGTTCCACCCAGGTTGAGGTGCAGGCCACCGATCTTTGGGTTAAATCTTCTGAGATGTCCACTGCTGGCGGCATGACTGCCGTCTATGGGACCCTCACCAACAACTCAGGCGATGAGATTGTGCTATCAGGCGGCCAGACGACCCTCGCCGGCCTGGTTGAAGTTCACGAAATGGCAATGATCAACGGTGAAATGAAAATGCAAGAAACCGAAGCAGGCTTGACTATCCCAGCCGGCCAGAGCATTGAATTAGAACCAGGTGGGAACCACCTGATGTTTATGCAACTAACTAGGGACCTGTTAGCCGGGGATAAAATTTCAGTCACTTTTAGCTTTACTGGTGCAGATGACCTTGTAGTCGACGGGATTATTGCAAAACCTGCCGAGGGCGGTGATGAGGAGTACCACTCCTCCGAAACGGAAGTGGACAACTAACTTGGTAACGCGTAGAGGGTTTCTTGGCGGTGGAGCCGCCGCAGCAGCCTCCGGTGTGATTGGTGTTACCGGTGGTGCTTATGCAGCCGGCGCCGTTGGTGCCCAAAACCTGGAGACCTTCGCGGCCAAGCGAGAACTGAGTTTTCGCGGTAATCATCAGATGGGCATCGAGGCAGATCTGCAAGCCGTAACCAATTTCATTGCTTTTGACATCAAGCCAACAACTGACAAAGCCGCAATGCTTAGGTTCATGAGCCTTATAACCGATGACATCGACCGGTTGTCACGGGGCGAACCAGTGCTAGCAGATCCGTCACCGGAGCTTGCAATCGGCGCTGCAAGATTTTCAGCCTATGTTGGCTTTGGGCCCGCTTTATTTGAAAAACTTGGCTTACAAGCCCAAATGCCGACTGGTTTCGGTCGCTTGCCAACTTTCAAGGTAGACCAACTCCAAGATCAGCATTCTTCCGGAGATGTGCTGATTCATATAGCTGCCGATGATCCAGTTGTGCTGGCTCACGGAACCAGGGGGATAGTGCGAGACGCAATGCCGTTCGCCTCGGTTCGTTGGGTGCAGTCCGGCTTTGCTCACACCCCGGGCATGGTTCCGCCGGGCATCACACATCGAAATCTGATGGGTCAGGTTGATGGCACTGCCAACCCGACCCTCGGCACCGAAGACTTCAACCAGGTGGTCTGGATAGAAGATGGCCCAGCCTGGATTCAGGGTGGGACACTCTTGGCCTATCGCCGCATTGCAATGCAGCTTGATACCTGGGACCAGCTTGGAACCCCAAGCAAAGAAGAAGTTATTGGTCGAAAACTATCTAATGGAGCGCCACTAACCGGGGATAAAGAAAGCGATATTCCCGACCTTGCGGCCAGGCACCCAAATGGCTTGAGCGTGATTCCAGAATTTGCCCACATCCGACGAGCCGCTCCGGCAAGCCCAGGTGAGCGCATCTTCCGCAGGCCGTTTTCCTATGAGGCCGGTATTTCAACTGCTGGTTCGGTGGATGTTGGCTTGTTGTGGACTGCGTATCAGCGGAACATGGACAACCAATTCATCCCAATTCAGAGCCGCTTGGACGAGCTGGACCTTCTAAACAAGTGGACTGCTCCAATCGGGTCCGCAGAGTTTGCAATTGCCGGTGGGGTATTAGACGGCGAAGTCATTGCAGAGGCGCTATTCTCTTAGGGTGTCAGAAGCCAAGCCAAATCGAATTCGCGGCAGGGTTATAGATTCTGGCGATCAGCTTTCCAAAAAAATGCTACTGAGCTACATCGTAATTTTGGCGCTCTCAATGAGTCTGGTGCCATATTCGATTGACCCTTTTCTTCCTGCTTTCCCGGACATAGCGACCTACTTTGGTGTTCCAAACGGAACCGTTCAGGCCTCCCTTACTGGCGTGACAGTAGGCCTTGCTCTAGGGCAGCTGATAATCGGGCCGCTCTCGGACGCTTTTGGTCGAAGGCCCCTGATACTGCTTGCAACCACCGGCTTTAGCGTGAGCGCGATTTTGGCCTTTTTCGCACCTAACTTTGAAACCTTTCTAGTCCTAAGGTTCACAATGGGATTCTTTGCGGCCGGAGCTGACGTGGTCAGCCGCGCAATCGCGAGAGATCTTTATCGCGGTCAGCGCATGCAGACGATGCTGGCAAAGGTGTTTTTAATTCAGTCACTTTCGCCAATCATCGGGCCACTCGTAGGTGCCCAGGTAACTCAGGCAGGCAATTGGCAGGCCGTGTTTCTAATCTTCGGATTCGGCGGCATTGCCTTGGCGCTCTTTGCATCTGGGCTGCTTGTTGAAACCTTGCCAATCGCAAAGCGACGAAATAGCACTCCTTTGGGGCTGGCCAGGGGCTATCTTGCAGTTTTGAAAGACCGGGTTTACATCGGGCTCTTGATATTCGGAGCGTTCCACATTTCAGCGCTATTTGTCTATCTGAATAACGTGCCCTTTTTGTTCCAAGATGGCTTTGGTCTTAGCCCTGGCGACTTCGGATTCTGGATAGCGGCTAATTCGCTGGCCTCTTATATTGGAGTGCAAATCGGCGCCTATGCCGCCAAGCACATTAAGGGCCAGTGGCTACTGGCCATTTACTCCAGCGTCGGAGTGCTTATCGGCGCGGGGCTATTTTTGACGGCTGGCTCCGGGCTTGTGGTGGCGGAGGCGTTTTTCATGCTTCAGCTGTTTATATTTGGCGCTGGCATCACAACAATCCCAACCATCGCGCTTTATAACCACGGCTCTGAGGCGGGCACCGCAGCCTCGCTACTTGGCGTTGTCAACTTTGCAACCGTCAGCCTGGTTTCGATCGCTTATGGCTTCATGAACACCCAAGACACCCAAGACATTGGACTTTTGATCGGGCTGTTGTTTTTGGTGTCTTTGACGAGCCTGATGTTTATCACTAGACCGTGGAAAGTTCCAGATCTTCGAAGTGGCAGTTAGCTAAGTTTTCGTTGTCTTAGCTTCAGTCTTCGACCTTGTGCAAAGAATGCACCGGTTAGCACCAAGATTGCTCCCACCGGTTCATACCAGTGCAGTCCCTCACCCAAAAGAAGTACTCCCCAAACTGTTGCAATGACCGGGTTGGTATAGGTGACGGTTGCAGCGACCGCGCTTCCGGCAGTCGCCACCACCTGATGGAACAGCCAGTAGGAAATCCCAGACCCGAGCACGCCAAGCAGGAATAGCCCGCCGGCGCTCTGAAGGGTCGGAGCAGCCACAAATAGCGGACCGGTAAAGACGTAAACCGGAAGCAGAACTATGGCGCTGGTGAGCACCTGAGCGCTTGCGGTGACGGTTGCCGGCAGCTTCATGGGGGTTATATGTTTTCTTATGTAGGGAGTTCCGATTCCGTAGGAGACCGATGCGGCTATTAAGGCCAAGATTGCGATTGGTTCACCATCCCCAAAACCCTGCCAAATGCCAAGCGTAATTCCAACGCCGACCAAGCCAACTAGCAACCCAATAATTGCGGTCGGGTTTTGCTTTTGAGCCCTGAACAGCGTGAAGGTTGCCAAAAGCGTAAACATCGGGGTGGTGGCATTCAGGATGGCAGCCAAGATGCTCGTGGTGTATTGCTGGGCAAAGGCATACATAGTGAAGGGGAAGGCGGACATGAAAAAGCCCGCCACCAAAAGATGCAGCCATTGCTTCGCCTTAGCTGGAAGCCGGAGCCCAAGGCTGAAGGTAATGATGATCATCGCAAGTGCCCCAAGCGCTGTTCTCCAGAACGCAACACCAACGGCAGTTGTCCACTCGAGCGATAGCTCGATAAGGAAAAAACTAGATCCCCAAATAAGTGCCAGTGGGATGAACTTGATAACCCAGCTATCTCGCATTCATCACTAGTCGGTCTTGATTTCGGATTTATCGCCAGACCAGAGCGTGTGGAAAGCACCAGGCGTGTCCACTCGCTTATAAGTATGAGCTCCGAAGAAATCGCGCTGACCCTGAACTAGCGCAGCCGGCAAACGCTTTGCGCGCAGTCCATCGAAGTAACTCAAGGACGAAGCAAAAGCTGGAACCGGGATTCCGGCCAACGAAGCCTTGGAGACAACCTGCCTCCAGGCGCCGGCAGCATCTTCAATTGCCTGCTGGAAATAGCCGTCGAATAACAGTGAAAGCAACGTTGAGTCTTGCTTATAGGCATCGGAGATGCGGTTCAAGAACTGAGCGCGGATGATGCAGCCACCACGCCAGATCTTTGCCACCGCTCCTAGGTTGATGTCCCAGTTATTTTCTAATGCTCCAGCTCGAATCGCATCGAAACCTTGGGCGTAGGCCACAATCTTTGATGCGTAGAGCGCCTTTCGGACGTCTTCAATAAATGTCTTTTGGTCTGAAATTTCCCAAGCCTCGTTACCGGCCGCAAACGCCGGTGCTCCAGCACGCTGACTGGCCTGTGAAGAAAGCGAACGGGCAAAAACTGCCTCGGCAATTCCAGACACCGGGGTTCCTAGATCGAGTGCGCTTTGAACCGTCCAGACACCTGTGCCCTTTGAGCCTGCGGCATCCAGAATCACGTCAACCAGCGGCTCACCGGTCTTTTGATCGACCTGTGCCAAGACCTCGGCGGTGATTTCAATCAGGTAGCTTTCTAGCTCCCCGGTATTCCATTCGGTTAGCACCTTTGAAATCTCACTCGGGCTCAGGCCACCGGCTTGACGCAAGATGTCATAGGCCTCCGCGATCAGCTGCATGTCGGCGTACTCGATGCCGTTGTGGATCATCTTGACGAAGTGCCCGGCGCCGTCGGTTCCAATGTGGGTAACGCATGGTTCACCCTCGGCCACAGCCGCAATCGAAGCAAGAATGGGCCCTAAATGACTATAGGACTCTTTGGTGCCACCGGGCATGATTGATGGGCCTTTGAGGGCTCCTTCTTCGCCGCCTGAGATGCCGGCACCAACGAAGTGAATGTTCCTTGCTGAAACTTCTTTTTCTCGTCGAATGGTGTCGGTGTAGAGAGCGTTACCACCGTCCACGATGATGTCGTCTTTTTCAAAGCGCTCACTGAGGGCTGAAATCACTGAATCGGTGGCGAAACCCGCCTGGACCATGATGATTGCGATTCGAGGCTTGGCAAGCGAAGCTACGAAGTCATCGATTGTTTCACTGGCGATGAAGTTTGCCTCCGGGTGGCTGGCAACTAAATCGTTAGTTTTTTCAACCGAACGGTTATAAATGGCAACTGAGTTACCCTGTCTGGAAGCTAGGTTCCTGGCAAGGTTTGAACCCATTACTGCCAGACCAACCACGCCGATGTTTGCAGTTGCACTCATGCTTAGATTTCCTAGTTCTCTAGATCTAGCTGACTAGATGCGATGCGAGGGCTTCATTGGCCTGCGGAATTTCCCTTTAGATTAGCGCACTGGGCGAATGTTTAGGGCTTTAGAGCCTCGGCGATAATGCCAACAAAGCGCTCAATATCTGCCTGCCTGGTGTCAAATGCACACATCCAACGAACCTCGTTCATTGCCTTGTCCCAGTCATAAAAGTGGACTTGTTCTCGAATCTTGTCGATTGCCTCGGCCGGCAAGCTAGCAAACACAGCGTTGGCATGAGTTGGGTTAGTAAAAGACAAGCCCTGTATTTCACCGATTTCAATCTTTTGCTCAAGTAAGTGTCTCAAGTGACCTGCCATTTTGTTGGCGTGCGCGGCAGACCTCAAGCCAAGACCATCTTCAAACAGTGCCAGTAACTGGGCGGAGGCGAAGCGCATCTTTGACATCAATTGCATCGAGAGCTTTCTCAAGAAAATCAAGCCATCAACTGCAGCCGGGTTTATCACCACAACAGCCTCGGCGGCAATTACGCCGTTTTTAGTGCCACCGAAACTAACTACATCCACCCCGGTGTCAGTAATCATTTCCTTGAACGTGACGCCCAGTGCAGCGGCGGCATTCCAGATTCTGGCGCCATCCAGGTGAAGCAAGAGTTTATTTTCGTGGCAGTAGTCGGCTATCGCTTTAATCTCGGCGGGAGAGTAGACGGTGCCCACCTCTGTGCTCTGGGTTATAGAAACAACCAGTGGCTGCGCTCGATGTTCAAAGCCAATGTCGTAGACCTGGGTCGCAATTGATTCTGGGGTGAGCTTTCCATGAACGTGCTGAACATTGAATAGCTTCAAGCCGCTAACTCGCTCCGGGGCTCCACCCTCGTCGGTTTCAATGTGGGCGAGGTTCGAGCAAATAACAGCCCCCCATCGTGGCATCATCGCGGTTAGTGCCAGCACGTTTGCGCCGGTGCCATTGAAGACCACAAATGTCTCTACTTGAGGGCCAAATTCATCGCGCATCTTTTGCTCAAGGGCTTGGGTGTAATCGTCATAGCCGTAAGCAGTCTGATGCCCGTCATTCGCATTCACCATTGCAGTAAGCACTTCCGGATGTACACCGGCATAGTTATCGCTTGCGAAACTGCGAAGTGTTTGATCGTGAGTGGCCAATTAGAGCTCCCAAATTATTAGATACTTGATTGAACCACAGTTTGTTTCGTGACAGTTAGAACGGGCCCTCTAACCGAGGCTATCCTTGTGTAATGGCCCGAAGCATATATCTAGCCTCAGTAGAAGGCCACACCGCTAAGTCCGTGGTTGCTCTCGGGGTGCTAGAAGCACTAAAAACCAAACACAAGAAAATTGGCGTCTTTCGAGCCGTGGTTCCATCCAGAGACAGCACAGATCGAGTGCTAGAGCTACTGCTTTCAAGCCTCCCAAACAAACTTGATTATCAAGCCTGCATCGGTGTCGGCTATCAGGAGCTGCATGAGTCTTCAGACCGCGCCCTTGAGGTAATTTCCCAGCGCTACCAGAAGCTAGCGGCCCAATGTGATGCGATTCTGGTCATCGGCTCGGACTACACCGATGAGGCAGCACCTGCCGAGCTATCTTTCAATGCCCGAGTGGCAGCAAACATCGGAGCACCGCTGCTGATGGTTTTTAGTGGCCGCGAAGTCGATGGCACCGACACTCACCTCGGTCAGGCACCCGCTAGAGCCCCCAAGAAATTAGCCCAAATTGCCGAGGTGGCCCTTAGGGAGATCAAGGATTATCACGCAACACTTTTGGGCATAGTCGTGAACCGTGCTGACACCGAAAACCTGACAAAGATTGAGTCGGCTGTCATGAGCGCCGCTAAGACCAAAAACGTCTTCGTGGTTCCAGAGGACCCGTACTTGATGGCGCCAACCCTGGGTGAAATCCAGAGTGCCATCGGAGGAAAGCTAGTGCTTGGCTCCGAAGAGCGCTTGCAGTCAGCTGCGCTGGATGTTGTAGTGGCCTCCATGTCGGTCCCAAACGTGCTGACTCAGTTGATGCCGGGAGCAGTTGTTGCGGCGCCAAGCGACAGAACAGACGTGCTGTTGGCACTTCTGATGGCAGACAGCTCGGAGACCTTTCCAAAGCTCGCCGGTGTGGTGATAAACGGTGGCTTCGAGATGCCAGAGCCAATAACAAGTTTGATCAAGGGCCTTAAATCAACCTTGCCGGTGATTTCGGTTTCGACCGGGAGCTTTGACAGCATGATGGGGATAATCCAAACTCGTGGCAGCGTGTCGTTGCAAGACACTGAAAAAACCGCCAGGGCATTGAAGCTAATCACCAAGCACTTACCAAAGGCGGCGCTCGCGAAATTAGTAGCGGACTGTGAGGTTAAGGTAGTGACTCCGCTGATGTTTGAGCAGCAGTTGGTGCTTAGAGCATCAAAGAATCTGCAGACCATAGTTTTGCCGGAAGGCTCCGACGACCGCATTCTTCGAGCCGCTGCCGAAGTTCTGGAGCGAAACGTAGCCAAACTAATCATTCTTGGCTCTAGAGCCGATATTAAACAGCGTGCTGAGCAGATGAAGCTGAATCTGTCAGCGGCAAAAATCATTGACATCAAAACCTCTCCCGAGAAAAAGCGCTTTGCGGCAAGCTATGCGACCCTGCGTAAGCACAAGGGAATTACTAATCAACAGGCGCTCGAAACCATGAGCGACCTTTCATATTTCGGAACAATGTTGGTTCACGAAGGCCTGGCAGATGGAATGGTCTCCGGAGCCGCCCACACCACTGCCCACACCATCACACCGGCCTTCGAGATAATCAAAACCACGCCCGGAGCACTTTCGGTCTCGAGCGTGTTCTTGATGGCACTGGAAGATCGAGTTGTTGTCTATGGCGACTGCGCGGTTATTCCAGAACCAACCGTTGAACAGCTTGCCGATATTGCGATCTCTTCGGCTGAGACCGCAAGACAGTTCGGAATCGAACCGCAGGTTGCGATGCTTTCTTATTCAACCGGTGAGTCTGGTTCAGGCGCTGAAGTTGATCGCGTGAGGCAGGCAACAAAGCGCGCCAAAAAGCTTGCTCCAAAATTACCGATAGAGGGTCCTATTCAGTTCGATGCTGCCGTGGATGCAGCAGTTGCTCTTGCGAAGCTGCCTGGCTCATCGGTTGCGGGCCGGGCAACGGTATTCGTGTTCCCGGATCTAAACACCGGAAACAACACCTACAAAGCTGTTCAGAGAACCTCTGGGGCACTTGCCATTGGTCCAGTGCTGCAGGGCCTCAAGAAGCCGGTAAATGACCTTTCTCGTGGCGCCACCGTGAAGGACATCGTCAATACAATCGCGATTACAGCTATCCAGGCGCAGGGCACAAGCCAGTGATGGCAATCTTGGTTGTGAACTCAGGTTCCAGCTCCGTGAAATACCAGGTTCAAGATGTTGATTCCGGCAACCCTTTGTTGGAGGGGCTCATTGAGCGAGTGACTAATCACGATGAGGCCTTCAAAAAAATGCTTGCGGAGATAGCCCTCTCCCAAATTGAACTAAGCGCCATCGGTCACCGAGTTGTGCACGGTGGAGCCAAGTTCTCAGAGCCCACAATTATCAGCCAAGAAGTGTTGAACGAAATCGAAGCTCTAGTCCCGCTGGCACCGCTTCACAACCCCGGAAACTTGGCCGGCATTCGAGCTGCCATGGCTGCATTTCCAGAGTTGTTGCAAGTGGCGGTCTTTGACACCGCCTTCCACCAGAGCATGCCCGCCAGCTCCTATCGCTATGCCATTGATCAGAAGCTAGAAAAAGACTACGGCGTTAGAAAATATGGCTTTCACGGAACCTCTTACGCCTTTGTTGCGGCTCAAAGCGCGAAGTTTGTTGGTATCGAACAGCAGGATCTCAATGCCGTGATTTTACACTTGGGCAACGGCGCGTCGGCCTGTGCGGTGAAGAACGGAAAGTCCTTTGACACCTCGATGGGCATGACCCCGCTTCAAGGACTAGTGATGGGAACCAGGTCTGGAGACATCGACCCCGGCATCATCTTTTATCTGGCCAATGAAACTGGGCTATCAAATGCCGAAATAGACAGAATACTGAATGCCGAATCCGGCCTAAAAGGCCTCACCGGCATCAGTGACATGCGAGACATTGGTCTCCGAGCAACAGACAATGATCCGGAAGCCATTGAGGCTCTAAAAATCTACGTTCAACGAGTGAAGCACTATCTCGGAGCGTATATCGCCGAGCTCGGTGAAGTTAATGCGATTATATTTACCGCCGGCGTTGGCGAAAATTCGCCTGAGATTCGCAGGTTGGTTTGTGCCAACCTGCAAGCGCTAGGCATTGAAATAGAGGATGATCTAAATCTGGCCAAGTCCGGCACTAATCGGGATATTTCTTTGACTGGCTCGAAGGTTAGAGTGTTAGTGATTCCAACTAACGAAGAACTCGAAATAGCGAACCAAACGGCAGCGCTTTTGAACTAGAGGAAGGCAACAACAATGAGCGATCCGACCCCCTGGGTAATTGATGCACCGGTCGCCGGCTACCACTGGAAGGCCAAAAAGCCCAAAGCGCAGCTTTTGCTGCAACACGGCCTCGGTGAGTACTCCCAGCGCTATGTGACCCAGTACTCGAAATTAATACCGAAGCTTGTGGCACATGGTTTTGATGTTTATGCCATCGACCTTGAAGGTCACGGCAACACCGCAGGTGTCCGTGGACTGATTGACGTCGTCGCAGCGGTTGATGACCACTTGGCCGCCAGAGCTGCAATGCCAAAGAAGCTGCCAACTTTCCTAATGGGCCACTCACTAGGTGGGCTAATTACTGCTGGCAGTGTCGTGCGGGATCAAGCCAACATTGAAGCAGCGATAATTTCAAGCTCTGCGATGCAGACCCCGTCGAACCTTGGACTCAGAGCTCTCACCAAAGTGTTGGCAAGAATTGCCCCAACTGCTCCAGTCCCGGTTCCAAGACCAGGCATCGAGTCTTGGACAAGAGACCAGGAGGTACTGAAGGTAATCGCTAAGGACCCGGAGATGCATTTCGGAAAAGCGGCAAACCTGGTCGGAAGAACCACCCTTTTGCTTTCCGATGAGGTTTGGTCCAAAGCCGGCGACTGGAACATCCCGACACTGTTTATCCATGGCGATAAGGACACCTCGACCAACTTTGAGAATTCAGTGAAGCTACAGGCAGCAATTTCCTCAAAGGATAAAACAATAAACATTTACCCCGGCGGCTTCCACGAACTACTTCACGACAACATCAGCCAAGAGGTTGTAAAAGATCTCTTTGATTGGCTAGATAAGCGCAGCCCAGTTTTGAAATAATCTGTAATAACCCGGCAAGCAGCTTGACAGAGCAAAGATCTGAATGCATACTTCTTGGCAATGAGTACTCGATCAGCATTGAACGCGCAGCCAAGCTGCGCAATGTTCTGCTGCTCGATGGCAATGTGCATGGGCACGTGCCTTCGCTAATTAGCAACCCAATTAGCTCCTAGGCACCAGCACCCCGACAAACGCACGTGATTCGTGCACTAATCGATCGCTAACTTGCCAACTAAGGACTCATAAAATGACCGCAATCAAAACCAAATCAACAAATGTTGCAAAGGGCTTTGCTCTCTACATAGGTATTTCAGAACAAGATGCTCAAGATGCCGGCCTCACGCTTGCCGAGGTTGCTCAGGCCCTAAAGCAGACAATCGCCACCCTCGTTCCAGCAAAAGCCACCGAGACCTATGCCGCCATTGCTTTAGCCCCAGAGGGCTCGACCGGCAAGAACCTTGATATCACAAGGCTTGCCCTTAAAGAACCCCGAGCGACCAATGCTCCGGCAAACCCAGAGGCTGAGGAGAAAACGGCCGCTAAGGGCCTCGTGGTTGACCTGACCAGGAGGCGCCTATTCGCTGATGGCAGAAATGCGCAGTTGACCTGCAAAGAATTTGAGCTGTTCGCATTTTTGATTGAGAACACCGGTGAAACTGTTAGCCGCAAGCAGATCGCCGATATTTCCGATCGCTGCGGAGAGTCGACCCCCAACTTCAGAACCATCGATGTTCACGTTCGTAGGCTGCGCGCCAAGATTGTTGGCTACGAAGACGTGATTAGAACTTCAAGAGGAGTGGGTTACCGCTTTGACAAGCACCCAGATGTCTTGATTCAGCAGTTTTAGGCTGTCTTGCCGGCGGCTGGGATGTTATCAACCAGCCCCTGGCAGGCCTGCCGCTTTACCGCTTGATGACCACCATTGAGGCGCCGAAAACTACCAGCACCACACCCAAATAAGCCAACAGGCCAAAGCTTGAAGCTGTGATTGGGGCAATTATGTCAAGACCCAATGAGGCAACAACCTGGCCCAGAAGCAACGACAGGCCCAGTGCAAGGACTCCGATCTGCCTGACAACCATCACCTGAATAAAGATAAAGACTCCGCCGACAGGTCCGCCCAGATAAAGCAGCGGATCTGTTGGCAGTCCGGCCGAAAGGTCGGGAACTCCCTCGAACACCAAGACCGCCGCCGCAATCAACGCAGTTCCGGTAACGAAGTTTATGAACGTGGAAATCAAAACTGAATTGGTCTTCGTCGCCAGTCTTCCGTTTATTGCCTGTTGAAAACCAGAGCCAAAACCGGCAAGGAAAGGCAAAACTATAAGGGCGCTAACTGCTTGAACACCGAGGCCTGAAGATAGAACCAGGCCAATAATCGCGATCCCAGCGCCGGTTAGCCTTGCTAGAGACAGCTTGCGCTTTGCAAGCCCCAACATCCCAAACGAATCCACCATCAATGCCGCCGCTGCCTGTCCTGAAACAATTGCCAGGGTGAAAAGTGTTACTCCAATTTCTGGTGCCACCAAACCCTGCATCATGACAAAGAAGCCTCCGAAGAACCCACCCAAAATCATCCAAATCGGTAACTGTTTGCCAAGCGACTTGGTCGCTACAAAAAGCTTGGCTCGCTCGCTTCTACTAAAAGCGAATGGCACTGCAATCAACAAGGTTCCAATTGCAAAAGAAATAAACGCGGCAAAAAGCCCATCACTCAGTGCTATCGCGAGCTCACCATTAACTCTGGATTGGACCGCTATTAGTGCGCCGGCCACTACACTCAGCGAAATTGCTATTGGTCTTGGAATAGTTAGTTGCACTTTTTTCGGCGCCTTCGTTTTTTGTGCTGAGACATTCTCAACTCGCCAGCTAATACTGGCAACAGTCGCAGTCTATTTGTCTAACCGCTGCTGTCCTCGGCTAACCTTGGAGGACTATGAAAAAACAATCTGAAGCCTTCTCCCCCAAGAATTTGTTTTCCTATTTCGCACTTGGTGAAGCAATAACTTGGGGGCTGCTAATTGCCGGTCTATTGGCCAGAGAGCTTCTTCAGGCTCCCGGCATGATAATTACCGTCGTGGGTGCGACCCACGGGTTTATGTTCTTGAGCTATTCGACCACGGCAGCGTTAGTTGGCATTAACAATCGCTGGAGCCTTGCCCAAACGGCAATCGGGGTCATTCTGGCGATAGTGCCTTTTGCAACAGTCCCCTATGAAAAGTGGCTGCTAAAGCGCAAAATGCTCGATGGCCTATGGCGCAGGCAGGCCACAAAAAACCCAAAGGACAAGTCAGCTTCGGACAGATTATTTCGGTGGGCTATCAACCGCCCGCGGACCCTGGTGCTTCTAATAGCCGTGTTTGTGATTGCGCTGTTCTCGATTCTTTTGTCGCTAGGGCCGCCGGATCAGTGGGCTAATTAGCGCCAATTCTTGCGCTTTCCGCAATAGATGAACTAAAGTTCATGGAAGTATTATTCTGTAATTGGGTAACTTTCCTGGAGGCAATCAATGAGTGAACGTTGGACTTTTCTGACTCACCATGCGCATCTCATGCTTATGCTCCAACGAGACCAGAATGCCAAAATCGAGGACCTAGCTCATGTGCTGGGCGTCACCCCTAGGTATGTGGTGAGCATCTTGAATGACCTGACCGAAGGGGGTTACCTCACCAAAGAAAAGACCGGCAGGCGAAACCACTACTCGATCAATCGTGAAGCGGAACTAAGGCACGAAACGAGTCTGCACAAATCAGTTGGAGACCTAATCGATTCACTCGGAGTGGTTGGGAGGTAGAGCGATGGATATTTTGTCAGTAGCAGTTCAAAACCTGACCAGTGCGCCGGTGCTTGCCTTTGCGCTTGGCTTACTAGCGGCAGCGATCAAGACTGATTTGCGACTGCCCGAGCCCATCTACCAGGTGATCTCTATCTACCTGTTGCTCGGAATCGGAATCAAGGGTGGAGTTGCGCTTTCAAACGCAGAGTTCCAAGAGGTCGGCCTTCCGATCCTCGGAACACTAATGCTGGGCGTCACGGTTCCAGTGCTGGCATTTTTCCTGTTGAAGTTTCTAAAGAAGCTCTCGGTTGTTGACCGGGGGGCGTTGGCTGCTCACTATGGATCAACCTCACTGGTTACCTTCACTGCGGCGGTCATCTTTTATGAGTCAGTTTCTATTTCAGTCGAGGGTTACCTCACTACTCTTTTGGCAATCCTAGAAATCCCCGGCATCATCGTTGGTTTGATGTTGGCATCCAGAGGGCTTCGGCGAGAAGTGTCTTGGGGTGAATCGTTCCGAGAAATTTTGACCGGCAGGTCGATCTTTTTGCTGGCTGGCGGTCTTGCAATTGGTTTCTTAACTAAAGCCAGCGGCTTTGCCGGAATTGAGTTTTTCTTCGTGGCGCTATTCCCGGGAGTCTTGACCCTGTTTCTTTTGGAGCTTGGCATTGTTGCGGGTCGAAGGCTGAAGGATCTAAAAAAGGCAGGCATGGGCATCGTGGTCTTTGGCATTGCCTTCCCGCTTCTCTCCGGCGCTCTTGGGGTCATAACTGGACAACTAACTGGACTCGGTATCGGTGGTGCTGCCACCTTGGGCGTGCTGAGTGCATCGGCTTCTTACATAGCGGCTCCAGCAGCTGTTCGTCTGGCACTTCCGGAGGCAAGCCCGGGAATCTACCTGACCGCAAGCTTGGGAATCACTTTTCCCTTCAACCTAACCCTGGGTATCCCTATCATGTTGGAAATAAGTAAGTTCCTAGAAAGCGCAGGCCTTTGATGCTGAAAGATCGGAAACTCGTTGTTGTGGTTGTCGAAGCTTCCCTAGAGCAGCGGCTATCAAAGGACATCCTTACCCAAGGAGCCAAGGGGTTCACCATCACCCATGCCAACGGGCTTGGACCCAGAAACCAGCGTGCAGGAGACCTTGAGGGCGGCAACATTCGCCTAGAAACAGTCGTGCCAGAGGAGATTTCCCACAAAATTCTGGAGCTACTAAAGACAAACTACTTCCCGCACTACGCCTGCAGTGCTTGGGTCTCTGATGTTCAGATCTTGCGAGACGACAGGTACTAGGTTAATCCAGTAACTGAGACAATTGATCTTTGGCAAACTTGAAGAAGGAAGGCCTGGGGTGAGCGAGTTAGAGATTAACTATCCCGAGGATCTTCCAGTTGCTGCCAGGCGAGAAGACATTCTTGACGCCATAAAAAGTAACCAGGTTGTGATTGTTGCTGGCGCCACCGGTTCCGGTAAAACCACGCAGCTTCCCAAAATGTGCTTAGAGCTTGAACGAAAATCCATTGCCCACACCCAGCCCAGGAGAATCGCGGCTCGCTCCGTTGCCGAGCGAATCTCCGAGGAGCTCAAGGTTGATCTTGGTGGGCTTGTGGGATACCAGGTCCGGTTCACTGACCAGGCCAGCAAGGCAACCAAAATAAAAGTCATGACCGACGGCATCTTGTTGAACGCCCTGCAACGAGATCGGATGCTCAAGCAGTACGACACCATAATCATCGATGAGGCCCATGAACGCAGCTTGAACATCGATTTTTTGCTTGGTTTTTTGAAGCAGCTATTGCCCAAGCGTCCTGAGCTAAAGCTCATTATTACCTCGGCGACAATTGACCCTGGTTCTTTTTCCAAACACTTCAACGATGCGCCAATTATCGAAGTTTCGGGTCGAACCTTCCCGATTGAGATTCGCTATCGCCCGGTCACAAGGGAGAGCTCTCAGGATGCAGATCCGGATGTTGAAACCACCGCAGCCGACTACTTGGATGGTGTGATTTCGGCTCTAAAGGAACTGGAGAATGAGCAAGACGGTGACGTGCTGATTTTTCTGTCCGGAGAGTCTGAAATCAGAGATGCTCAGGATGCAATCCAGGGGAGTATCACCCAAGGAGCCCTCAAGGGCCACACCGAAGTGCTGCCACTTTATGGCCGCCTAAGCTCTGCAGAGCAACATCGAGTGTTTGAGGTAAGCAAAGTCGCCGGGCTTCAAAAAAGAGTGATTCTTGCAACCAACGTTGCAGAGACCAGCCTCACTATTCCCAACATTAAGTACGTTATCGATGCCGGCACCGCGAGGATCTCTCGCTACAGCCCAAAGGCAAAGGTTCAGCGACTACCAATCGAGGCTATTTCGCAGGCTAGTGCCAACCAGCGAGCAGGTCGCGCTGGAAGAACTAGCCCGGGCATTGCAATCAGGCTGTATTCGAAAGAGGACTTTCAGTCCAGACCAGAGTTCACCGACCCCGAGATTCTAAGAACTAACTTGGCATCGGTTATCTTGCAGGCCGCAACAATTGGCCTGGGGGATCTAACCAAGTTCCCGTTCCTGCAAGCGCCTGAGCAAAGGGGGGTCAAAGACGGAATTGGTCTTCTCAAGGAACTGGGTGCAATTGATCAAGACTCCAACGAGGTTGAGCTAACCAAGCTTGGAAAACAACTCTCTAGGCTTCCAATCGAACCCCGATTCGCAAGGATGCTACTGGAATCAAAAAAGCATAATGTCGTGCGCGAGGTAATGATTATTGTTGCTGGCCTGACGATTCAAGACCCGAGAGAGCGACCGCTTGAAAAGCGCGAGAAGGCAGACCTGCTGCACGCACGCTTCGTTGATCCGGCCAGCGATTTTCTATCATTGGTCAATCTTTGGAATCACGTTGAGGATCAACAGGTCAAGCTGTCATCTTCTGCCTTTCGTAGGTTGTGTAAACAGGAGTTCCTGAACTACCTGCGCGTCAGAGAGTGGCAGGATCTGGTTCGGCAACTAAAAAGCGTTTCCAAGCCGTTGAATCTAAACTTTGAAAACCGCAGGGTCGACCCCGAAGGTATCCACAAAGCATTGCTTTCTGGGCTGCTAAGCCAAATTGGGCTACAGCAAGAAAATGAAAAAAAGGTCTTCAAAAATGGCAAGCTGCAGAAGCAAAAGCGAGTGCAGAGCGAATATGTGGGATCCGGCGGCAAGAAGTTCGTCATTTTCCCAGGCTCTGCTTTAGCCAAGAAGCCACCCGAGGCCCTAATGAGCGCTGAACTTGTTGAAACCAGCAGGCTCTTTGCCCGCATGAATGCGGCGGTCGATCCAGCTTGGGCCGAGGAGCTTGCCGGGGACTTAGTTCGAAAAAGTGTCTCTGAGCCACACTGGGAGAAAAAGCTTGGCGCAGTTATCGGCCTAGAGCGAGTGATGCTGTTTGGGCTAACCCTGGTTGCAGACCGTAAGGTCCAGTACTCACGCATCGACCCAATGTTTTGCCGAGAGTTATTTATCAGGCATGCACTGGTTTATGGCGAATGGGATTCTAAGCAAGTGTTCGATCAAAAGAACAAAGACTTGCTTGCAGAAATGGAAGTTGCCGCTGATAGAGCTAGATCTCCCCAGCTTGCAGCCGGTGAGGACGATGTTTTTCGTTTCTATAACAACCGCATTCCACTCGATGTTTTTTCAACCGGAAGCTTTGAGGGTTGGTGGAAAAAAGTAAGGCACGAGAAGCCAGAATTTCTAACCATGACTAAAGCCGAGTTGCTGGGTGGGGATGAGACAGATCTAAATGAAGCCGACCACCCCGGGCAGTTGGTTATTGACGGGCAAGAGTTCAGTCTCAGTTATTTATTTGACCCGGGCAATGAACATGATGGGGTCTCAGTCGAGGTTCCAATATCACTTTTGGCAAGCATCAAGCCCGAAGGGTTTGAGTGGCTGATTCCTGCGATGCGTATGGAGCTGATTACCGAACTGATCAGAAGCCTTCCAAAGGCCGTTCGAAAAAACGTAGTTCCAGCCAAGGACTGGGCAGTGAAAGTTTTGGGAACTCTTCCTGCCGAACCAAATGGAAAAATAGCGGAAGTTTTGGCAACCCAGTTGCAGTCCTTGAGTGGTGTTCGGATTAGGCCCGAGGATTTCAATCCACAGGCATTGCCCGCTCAGCTCAAGGTTTCTTATAGGGTTCTAGATTCCAGCGCCAAACAGCTTGAAATCGGCAATGACTTAGCCAAGCTTCAGCGCAACCTCGCTGCCATCTCAATTGAAGCGGTTTCGGAGATGATCCAGTTTGACGGGCCCTCAATTGAACGAAGTAACCTGCAGACCTGGGACTTCGATGAACTGCCCAGGCAGCTGGACACTAAGCAGGGCAGCAATAAAGTAAGCGCATTTCCGTCACTGGTACTGGATGAAAAAACCAACAGTGTCGATGTGAAGCTGCACTCATCAGAGGCCAGGCAGGCACTTGAGCACCCAATCGGGGTGGTCGAGCTCGTGCAACTGAGCATTCCGTCGCCGGTTAAGTACATCGAAGCGCATCTGACCCAAGCCGAGAAACTAGCTATTGCAAGCCTGCCCTATCCAAGTCTCACCGCTTTCGTTGCCGACGTTATTAGGGCAGGGGCTGCGAAACAGCTGTACGCCAACCACCCTAAGGGTCTTATTTTTACGGCTAAAGAATTTGAAAACCTAAGACAACTTGTTGAAGCCATTTCGATTGAGCTGGTTTTCGATGTTGCGAAAGTAATGCTGAAGATTTCTCAGGCGACAAGTGAGGCGAATAAGGCAATTTCTAACTCCAAGGCGATTGATTTCCTCACGGTACTTGCCAGCGAGAAACTCCACATCCAACAGCTGTTGGGCCCAAAGTTGGCCTCTTCTACCGGTCTTGATCGACTATCAAGAATCGAAATCTACCTGCGTGCCGTTACCCAGCGGGTGGTGAAACTCCAGGAGAGTCCGGAGCGCGATCGGATCAGCGCCATCGAACTAGCAAAGGCCATCGAGGTCTATGAAATTGCAGGTGGGAAGCTGCCATTGCCTTCGAAATCCAGCGAAAAACTCAGTTCAGCCAGATGGTTACTGGAAGAACTAAGGGTAAGCCTGTTCGCTCAGTCGCTTGGAACCCAAGAAGCGGTGTCCCTAAAGCGAATTCAAAAACAGCTGTCTTAGTTCTGTGGGAACCCTAGGTTTAGTCCTCCATGGCTTGGATCTAACCAGCGAGAAGTAATCACCTTGGTCCTGGTGAAGAATCTAAAGCCTTCTTCGCCGTGTGCTCTGCTATCGCCAAACAGGGAGTTTTTCCAACCGCCAAAGGAGAAGTAGGCGACTGGAACTGGAATCGGAACGTTCACACCAATCATTCCCGCTTCCACTTCGTTCTGGAATCGCCTTGCAGCCCCGCCGTCGTTGGTAAAAACAGCGGTGCCGTTTCCATAGATTCCGCTGTTTATGAGCGCCAGTCCCTCTTCGTAGGAGTTAACTCGAACCACGCTTAGCACCGGTCCGAAGATCTCTTCCTGGTAGACCTTGGATGTGATCGGAACCTTATCAATCAAGGTCGGGCCAAGCCAAAAACCATTCTCGTCACCGTCTGGAACAACAGATCTACCGTCAACAACAATGTCTGCTCCGTCAGTCTTGGCAACGTCTATGTAGCCGGCAACTTTGTCTCGGTGTTCCTTGGTGACAAGGGGCCCCATGTCGCAAGAGCGACGACCGTCGCCGACTTTGATCTGGGACATTCGAGAAACAATCTTCTCGATCATCTCGTCTGCCACAGGCTCAACTGCAACTACCACGGAGATTGCCATGCAGCGCTCTCCAGCAGAACCAAAGCCTGCGTTTATTGCCGAGTCCGCAACGAGGTCTAGATCGGCATCTGGAAGAACGAGCATGTGGTTCTTTGCTCCCCCCAGTGCCTGGACGCGCTTGCCGTTCCTGGCGCAGTTCTCGTAAATGTATTGTGCAATCGGGGTTGAACCGACAAAGCTAATTGCTGCAACGTCATCGCTGTCAATCAGGCCGTCGACTGCTTCCTTGTCACCCTGCAAGACGTTGAAGACTCCACTTGGCAGACCAGCCTCAGTCCAGAGCCTTGCCATCCAGATGGCGGCACTCGGGCCTTTTTCGCTCGGCTTCAAAATCACAGTGTTACCGGCGGCAATGGCTATTGGGAAAAACCACATCGGCACCATGGCGGGGAAGTTAAAGGGGCTAATTATTCCAACCACTCCAAGGGGCTGTTTAGTGGAGTAGACATCAACGTTGGTTGATGCGTTTTCTGAGTACTCGCCCTTTAGAAAGTGAGGCATGCCGCAGGCAAATTCCACGACTTCTTGGCCACGGGTTATTTCCCCGAGTGCGTCGGAGAGAACTTTGCCGTGCTCGGCGGTGATGATTGCTGCAAGCTCGGGCTTGCGCTCATTTAGGAGCTCGCGGAATTTGAAGATGATCTGTTGGCGCTTGGCCAATGAGGTGTCGCGCCAGGCTGGGTAGGCCTTCTTTGCTGCGCCAATGACGACCTGAATGTCCTGGGCATCAGCGAGTACTACCTGCCCAGATTCGATCCCCAGCGCGGGTTCATAGACCGGAGCCGACCTTGTTGAGTGCGATTTGTGCTCGGTTCCGGAAACGTAGTGGGAGATGAGGCTCATTGGGCATCCTTACTTTGATGCTAACTGCAGTTCATAACTAGTTTCAAATAAAGTTTCTACAGCAAGCTAACACTATTTAGAGGTGGCCGGTTGCCTGTTTGATTAGCTCAATTATGCGAGTTTCTACTTTCTTGTCGATCTTGTTCGAAGCGTAAGAGGTCGGCCACATCTCACCCTCATCTAAGTGTTGCATTTTCGCTAAACCCAAGGGTTGTAAAACGCACCCTGAACTTGTCGGCGCTCTGGAAAGGCAGGATGGTCTTGCCGTCCAATCAATATGCAGGCATGCCATACCAGGTGTTCGCATCAAGATCCGGGGAGTGAATCTTTACTAGCCCCTGGACTTTCTGCGCCATAAATTTGGCGCTGGCATCCATCTCGTTGATCTCGAGAATAACCTCATCCTCGGCAGCAATCTTGCTGCCCCCGTTCTTGGGCCCTTTTGTTCGTCCCCCCATGGCCTGGAGTTCGTCCGCGGTGAAAGCGGTGCAGTCGGACAGGCCCAACCCGCCCGCAAAGGTAGTGCTCAGATAGTCAGCGAAGGTCTTACCAACCGTCGTGGAGAGAATCTTGATTAGCCAAAGCATTGCTGCAATGGCTGTAACTTTGGCGATCAAATCGCGCTAATAAATTGTTGTCATGCGATGAAGTTAGAACTCCATTCTGAACTTAAGCTTAGGAAACCAGTTCGCAAATCAAAGCCAATTTCGGACAAAGCTAATTCAGCTCTCGCTCAGCCTTTTCGCAGCTACATCAATTAGCCTTATGTGGATTTGTGTCCAAAAAGTAACCAAAAGGAATTAATTAAATAATGGCCGAACTTCTGTATCGCCTTGGAAAATTCTCTGCAAGACGCGCCATTGCCGTAATAGCAATCTGGCTACTACTTATTGGTACTGCTGGCGCTGCAGCGCTTCTGTCCGGCGGCAAGCTCGGAACCACCATGACTCTGGATGGTATTCCATCTCAGGATCTAGCGACCTCACTTCAAGAAACTTTCCCCGAGGCCGCTAGGGCCTCTGGCCAAGTTGTTTTTCATAAGGCCGACGGCGCTGAGTTCTCAGTGACAGAGGTTTCAGGCATCGCGGACGTTCTTGGAAACGTGAAGGCCATGACCGAGGTCGATGATGTTGCGGATCCGTTCGTGACCCAGAACACTCTTGATAATCAACGCACCGACCTAGCCGCAGGCCTTGTCGCTATCTCAGATGCCAAGGCGGAAATTGAGACCAATCAGACGCAGCTTGATGCCGGCCAGGCTCAGCTAGATGTCGCCAGGGCTGGTCTAGAGGCACAGGCTACGGCACTGCAGCAAACCTTGGATGACATGGTTGCAAACAACGCCCCCGGAACCGAGCAGGTCAAGGCGGCGCTAGCGCAGGTTCAAGGCGGGCTCGATCAGGTTGCCCTTGAGCAGGCCGAGCTAACCACTGGCCAAACTCAGCTGGATGAGGGCAAGACTGAACTTGCTAATAATGAGTCTCAGTTAGTTGCCGGTGAGAAACTACTTGGAACCGCCAACAACTTCCGAACTGTGTCAGT
>Ga0307935_1000080_pt1 | contig 44200 bp, 72 predicted proteins | sample OrgLakmetageno92_FD_201827 | JGI IMG/M metagenome (GOLD analysis project Ga0307935, IMG submission 201827) | Saline water microbial communities from Organic Lake, Antarctica - #92 | ecosystem: Environmental > Aquatic > Non-marine Saline and Alkaline > Saline | place: Antarctica: Organic Lake...
AAAAAAAGACTCAATTCAATTACCAATGAATAGGGAGTATCTATTCAACAAACAAGTAGACCAATCATCAATAGGAGAAGTTACACAATTCATTTTAGATGTGAATGCAGATGATGCCTACTTAAAGAAAATGTATAAACTACATGGATTACATTATAAACCACAACCAATTGAAATTATTATTGATTCCTACGGGGGATATGTTTATCAAATATTAGGATTAGTATCAATAATGCAGAACTCTAAAACTCCAATTCATACAATATGTACAGGAGCTGCAATGAGTTGTGGATTTATTATGTTGATATGTGGTCACAAAAGATTTGCTTATCCATTGGCAACACCTATGTATCACCAAGTATCTTCTGTTGTATATGGAACAGTTAAAACTATGGAAGAAGATGTTGTAGAATCTAAAAGACTTCAAAATATTTTAGAACAACTAACATTAGAGAATACTAATATTACTAAAAAGAAATTGAAAAAAATCTATCAAACTAAACATGATTGGTTTATGACTGCAGATGAAGCATTAGAGTTAGGAGTAATTGACGAAATAATATAATTATGATAAAAGCAGATAAATATTACATAGAAAATTTGAATGATATTCTTCTTCAAAACAATATAGACGAAAACCCAAGACCATCATACAAAGATGGTACAAAGGCACACACAAAGTTTATTACACAAGTTTTTGAAAAGTACGATATTTCAAAAGGTGAATTTCCAATTACAACATTGAGAAACACCGCAATCAAAACAGGTATCAAAGAAATACTTTGGATATACCAAAAACAAACATCGAGTTTAAAAGATGCAAGAGAACTTGGTGTAAACTGGTGGGATAACTGGGACATAGGTGACGATACAATAGGACAACGATACGGTGCAACTGTAAAACGTTGGAATTTAATGGACAAGTTATTAAACAACTTAGAAACAAATCCTTTTGGTAGAAGACACATTATGGATTTGTGGCAAGAACAAGATATTAGTGAAAAAGGTGGATTAGATTCTTGTGCATTTATGACAATGTGGACACCTCGAAAAGTTGATGGTGTTATGTATTTAGATATGACATTGACACAAAGAAGTCAAGATGCTATTATGGCAACTTATATCAACAAGACACAATATGTTGCATTGCAAATGATGGTTTGTAAACACTTAGGATTTGAGATTGGTGTATTTTCGCACATGGTTCAGAATTATCACATATATGATAGACATATAGATGCTTGTAATGAATTACTTGCAAGAGATCCTTTAGATTTCCAACCAACAATGAAATTAAATGTACCTAACAGAACAAACTTCTATACAATAAAGATGGAAGATTTTGAAATAGTTACATCTAAAGACATTAAGAAAATAGAATCTGAATTGGAGATTGCAATTTAACCATTAAAATTTTAACACCATGAGAATAAATACAATAATTTCGAAATTAGGATTAGAGAAAAAGTTAAACAAGGATGACCTTACAATTATCAATGATTTGAAAACTAAGAAATTTACAGAATCAAGACCTTGTGACAATAAACCTTTTGTTGATAGTGTTGCACTTATACACTATGCCTTAACTAAAACAAATAAAGATGTACTAATCGTTGCATCTCATATAAAAGATACAGATGAATTAAGAGATAAGATAATTACACTTATTGCAGATTCATCTTTACCTAAGAAAACTAAACTTCTTAAAAAGAAAACGAAAGATTATATTGAATTTGAATCTGGGGTTAAAATTTATTTTAAACCCATTAGAGCAAGTTATCCCGGAATTCAATGGTCTTGGATAATGATAAATGACATTAGATTAATTGATCCACCAAAGTATTTGAAAATATTCAATAACCATTTTCCTGTCATTGAATCAATAAAAGATGCAAAACTTACACTATCACCATGAGTTAAATAAGAAAAGTAATTCACAATATGAAAAATTATAAATATTTCTTATTTGAATCAAAGGATAAAAACGATAAAATTACGTGGATCAAAGTTGGTCCTGTAAATTCTACTGTTGAAAGTAAAAAACTAAAAGAGTTAATTGAAACAGCACTTGAAAATTTTTATACATTGATTCATGTTTCTGATAAAACTATTCCTACGATTAATAAGGATGCTCCTATATTAATCTATTTTGGAACTAATGAAGATGGTATTCAACTATTAAAAGACCAAAATATTAAACAATCTGATGTTTATAATAAAACAGTAGAAGCAAGGAAAGCACTTAAAAAAGCAGATTGGCACAAACTATTAGGTGACAAAGATTGGTTACCAAAAACAGTACTCGATAAAAAAGACATTAATAAATTAGAATTTCCTATCATTGCAAAACCAAGTGAAGGACATTCCGGGGTTGGTATAATGAAATTCGATAATATGGAAGATTGTCAAAAAGAAATAGATAAAAAAGATTGCAATCTCGATACCTTTAGTGAAATGATTAAAGATATTGACACTGAATATAGATTTATTTTTGTTAAAGATGAATTATTTTTAGTTCTTGAAAGAATAGGAATAATAAAAGACAACAAAACAATTACAACTAAAGACCCTAAAGAATCTTTGAGTTTCTTATATGTAGAACAAGATTTAGAAAAGGGAGATTATGATGTTAAAGATATTGTCAAAGAATTTAGAAAAGATTTCAAACAAGATTTTTATGCACTTGATATAATACTTGATACACATGGAAAATATTGGGTTATTGAATCTAATGGTGGTATTGGTATGGGTGGAAACACAATGTCAAGAACATACGAAGCTATATATAAAGATTTTTATAATAAAGATATTCCTGCAGATAAAAAGAAATTAGTTGAAAAAATCTGTAAAGAATATCACGATGAGATCAAAAAAGATTACCCTAAAGAATTTAAACAATCAAAAAACCCTAAAACATATTAATATGAAATTTACAGTAGATACAGAAAATAGTACAATTACACTATAATTAGAAAATGCCATTGAAACTACAATTCTTATTGAAGACTTACAAAAGTTAGAAATTTTGTTTAAAGGATATAAAGTACAACTTAGAAATACTTTAACATTTCCAACATTTATACCTAATCAAGGAATGGATATACAACCTTATAGACAACCAAACTATCCACAACCTTTAACACCAAACTATCCACAACAACCTTGGGAAACTATAATATACACTTATACTCCTTAGTTTAAAAATAATTAAATAAAATTAAGGAAATACTTGTTTAAGTGTTTTCTTTTTATTATCTTTAATAAATAACTATTATGAAACAAACAGAAATATTAAAAACATTAAACAATAAATATAAGGATAGAATTATATTTGAAGTAACAGACAACGAAAGTGAAATAGTTGGATTCTTAGATGATGGTTCTTTTCAAAATATAGTTGCAGTAATTGAACCTACTGAATCTGAAATGAACAATCTAATCAAACACATTGATAAGAATTTAAAGTAATCTTTAACCCACAAATTATTTTTATTATGACAAGATTAATTGAATTAGTAATAATATTAGTAGCGTGTGCTATTATAGGAAACAATTTAACAACTAATAATGATTATATTGTACAGTCGACATCATTGGAAAAAAATGAATCATTTTTTATTCCAGATACAACATCAATTAAAAATATTGTACAATATGAAAAATGTATTCAGTTTAAATCATTTGAAGAATTTTTACATAAACTCGCAACGAGAGAATCGAGTGGTGATTGGACAGTAATTAATAGATTTGGTTATATGGGAAAATATCAATTAGGTAAAATTGCATTAAAAGATATAGGAATGGATTCTATTACAGTAGAAAAATTTAGAAATGATTCTACTGTATTTCCAGAACATATACAAGAAATAGCAGTTCGCAAACTAATCAAGAACAATAGAAAGTATTTAAAGAAATATATTAAAAGTTATAGGAATACAACTATAAACGGAATTTTAATTACAGAAAGTAGTATTTTAGCGGCAGCTCACTTAGTTGGGGCAAGTCAAGTAAAAGAGTGGTTGAATTGTGACGGTTTAATTACTAAAGTAGATGGTAATGGTACAACAATTGAATCTTACCTTAAATTATTTTCAGGATATAAAATTACTTAATATGTTAGACATGAAAAACAAAACCCCTTCAGAAATTTTAAAAGAAACAAGTGTTGTTGTAGTTGATGATATAGATTTAAAGGAACAATATATTATTGTTAGTTTTTATGATGATAATGATTCTGAAATTATTACTATTAGTATAGAACCAATACATTTGAGTATTATTATGAATTATATTCTAAAGAATCATGATGATATTAGTGTATATCAAATAGACTTATCTAATATATTGATTCCCTCAAGGAAACAATTATACAACGCGTTGGAAATTTAAGTATTAAATAAGAAAACAAAAGATATAGATATGAAATCAGTTAAACAAGGTATTGATGATATTTTAACTAAATTAAGAAAATAATCTAAATAAATATGAAGTAATATATCAGAGTTAAATAATAAATGAAAACAATATAAAATATATACATGAAAAGTTTAAAAGAATATACAGAATTAAAAGAAGCAGGAGAAAAAAATATTTAGGATTCTTTATTAAAGGAATTAAAAAATATAACAAAATACTCAAAGAGGACTAAAATATTTAGTCCTTTTTTTTGTTTTAATAATAAAGAAAACTATGAAGAAATATTTAGACGCAGTGTCGTTATTCCACGACACCTTTAAAGTAAGTCAAAACCAAGAACCAACATTAGTTTCAGAAGATGACTTCTTATTAAGACATAAATTAATGGCAGAAGAAAATCAAGAATATTTGATGGCTTGTGCAGATGATGACCTTGTTGAAATTGCTGATGCACTTGGAGATCAATTGTATATTTTATGTGGAACTATTATGAAACATGGATTACAACACAAGATTGAAGAAGTGTTTGATGAAATTCAAAAAAGTAATATGTCAAAACTTGATGATAAAGGAGAACCAATTTTTAGAGCAGATGGTAAAATCCTTAAAGGAACAAATTATTTCAAACCAGATATTAAAAAGATTTTAGATGTTTAAAGAATTAAAGAAATTTGCAAAAGACACACCTATTCATGTAACAATGAGTGAAGAATTACAAAAATCCTTTGCGTATGCTTACAGTGAAAATACAGTAGTCTATTATGAATTAGATGGTAACATTGATGTGTATAATGATTTGATATTGTTAAATGCAAATGACTTTAATGATATAGATGACTGCATACATACTGGAAAAGTGATTGTTGATGAAAATCCTTTTGCATTTGAGTTACACGTAGAAAAAAATGATAAAATTCATTTTATTCCCATTAAAAGAAAAGTTGTTTCTGTAAATACATTTGTTAAATCACTGGCACCATTTACTAAATTCTATGATATTGATAATATTCATAAAGAATATAGAGGTATTCACATAAGTAATGGTAATATGTTTGCTACTAACTCTTATGTTATGAGAATTATCAAGTCAAGTATATTTGACAAACAAGTTAACATGGTTATTGATTTTAATCCAATTGTTGATTTTATTGATATTGATACTAAGAAGATCAAATCTACTGGAATGTCCTTATTTGCAAAGAAAACAAACAATGATGTAACAATTTCAACTTATAACACTAAAGATGATAGTATTTTATTTTTAGAATATAAAGGATTAAGTTTTATTAATCACAGTATCTGTAAATCTGAATTAGATTTTAAATATGTTGATGAATCAAGTGAAAACTTAGATTCAACAATTAAAGTTTATAAGAATGATTTATATAAAGTGTTGAATGATTTATTAGGTCAATCAATTAAAATTCCTAATAAAGTAAAGAATGCATTTGTATTTGAACAAATTAAAGAAAAGTTATTAGTATATCCTTATGTGAAATTCACGAATGATAGAAATGTAGTTAAAACTATTAATGCTCAATCAAACATTGATTCAAGATTAGTTACAAACGGTGAAAACCTTTTAAACATTTTAAAATTGATGACTGATGAAATTGTAGAATTACAACACAACAAAGAAAGTAAGATTTGTAAAATTACAAGTAAGAATTCTAAAGAAGATTATTATATTATTTTTAATGTGTAATTGAAATTAAAGACAACTAATTTAGTTGTCTTTTTTTTTGCTAAAAAGTTGCACATGTCAAATTTTATTCGTATATTGTATTATGAAAGTTAAGGAAAAGACATCTGTAATATATTTACATGGACTTCATGCAAATAAAAAAGGTATAAAAAATACCTTTTTAAGGAAAACCTTTGGAAAAGTTTATGATCCATCAATAGATTATAGCGACTCAAATGTTTGGGAAGATATAAAAACTAAAGTAATTGAATTAAACCCTGATTATATTATTGGGAGTTCAATGGGTGGATGGTTTGCATATACATTAGGTAATTTATTAGGTATTAAAACTATCTTGTTTAATCCCGCAATTACAAAACGTAGTGTTGAACCTTTTATTCCTAAAAGTGACTTAGAAGGAGGGAAACCCACCAATCATCGAATAATTTTAGGTAGAGAAGATGTAGTTATTGACCCAATCGAAACTATTACAACACTTGCATTGCGTGGAATATCTGATTATGAGTTTGAATATACCGAAAATGGTCACAGAACTCCTGTTGATGTTTTCACAAATACATTGTTAAAATACTGCAATTAAATATAGAAAAGTAATTATTTTATATGAAAGCATTAAAGCATTTCTTGAACGAAAGAAGTTCAGAAAGTATAAAAACAAAAAGAAACAAATGGGTTGAATTCAATCCTGATAAACTATCTCAAGCCGAAAAAGATGAAATGGGAGATGAATTTATTGATTTGATTAATACAGCGTATGCACCTATTGGTGGACATGTAAATTTCAAAACAAAAGATGATGTTTTCAAAAGTTCTAAAATTAATTTTTGGAAAGGTGTAGATTTACATGGTTCTCCAGATGTTGATGTTATTGTTTTTGGAAAGAAAACAAAATATGGAATTAAGTACACAGGAGTTGGTCATGATGGTGAAAAAGATAGTAAAAGAGCATATTTACAATCAAAAGCAACAGATTTATTAAAAACAGGTTACATCAATGAAGTAAGCGGTGTTATTGCAGAAATTATGTTGAATAAATATAAAATCCCTGCAGTTACTGACCAAGAAACAATTGAAAAGGTTTTAGGTAAAGATATTGAATATCATGGTAAACACCCAGATGGTAAAACTCCAGGTGATGGTTGGTATTCAAGAGAAATTGGAAATGGAACACATACTAAAATTTTATTAGGTAAACCAAAAATATAGATATACAAAACAACAAATAGATTAGACAATAAATTTTATATCAAGTAATAGAAAACACTATAAACATTGGACGTTATTATGAAAACATTAAGTAAACATATCGTAGAAGTAAAAAATTACCCTTTCTTGGATCCCAAGAAAAGAAATTCAATGAACGTTTTCGACTTGGACGACACACTAACAGTAAGCGCTGCGAAGATCAAAGTTCATGACACTAAAACAGGTGATAGGTACGAACTTACACCACAAGAATTTAATGAATACAAGAAAATGTCCCACCACGAAACAGATTATAGTGATTTTGATTCATTAGAAATATTGAAAGCTGGAAAGTTGGTTGATTGGGTTGTTGATATATTACAAAAAACTTTAAAAAAGAAAAAAGCAGTAGGTATAATCACTGCAAGGGGTAATCAACAATTAATTAAAGATTTTTTATTACACCACGGTATTAATATCAATAAAGATTTTATCTTTGCAATCAATGATCCAAAACAAGGTTTAACTGGATCAGTTCCTGAAAAGAAAAAAGAAGCATTTAAAAGATTAATTGATTTAGGTTTCAATGATTTTAAATTCTTTGATGATTCAAAAGAAAATATAGATTTTGCAAATCAATTAGCAAAAGAAAACCCAAATATCAAGATGGATGCAAAGCATATCAAACAAGAATGGGTTCCAAAATTATAATCAAAAAACATTACAATTAATAAAATATTTCAGCGTTTTTTTCGCTTTAATATAAAGATTGATGCATAAGAAATTAATTTAAAAATAAGTGCCTTAAAAGTTGCACAGTAAAAATTAATGTCGTATATTGTAAGGGTTGGTGAGGGAGTTATTTTACTAACAAAAGACGTTCTTTAAAATTAATTAAAAAACTTTATAAAAAGTTGCAATTGTCGAATTTTATTCGTACATTGTAAGAGTTGGTGAGAAACACTAACTTTAATAAATATCATAACCAAAAAAAAGGAAAACTTATGAGCAACAATTATGACAAATTCAAACAAGAAGTTCTATCAAAAAAAATAGGTAGAAAAGCAGTTTCATTATCTGAAATTAGATTAATCTCTGATTCTGCAATCGAAATCAATGGTCTTGCGTTAGCATTAACACCACAAGGTTTTGCATCACTTTTAAAAATAGTAGGTATTTCTAAAAAACTTAGAAGTAACCTTATGAAGCAATATGGAGCTTCTTTTGCTGATAACCTTATCAGTACGCTTGGAAAGGCAATGGGTCAAACTAAGGGTAACGTAGTGTTGTTAATTGATATGTTGAGAAAAAGAGTTGTCAACATCGTTACAAGTTCGGAATCAATGATTTCAAACGAAACTTATTTCTCTAATGTAGAAAGAGTTATTAACGATTCTAACTTAGAAATTGATTCTATGGTTGTTAGAGATAACGGTGGATTCGCAATTTCAACAGTTGGTGATAACTCAGAATGGGGTTTATCTGGAGTAGAAAGTTCTGAAAGTTTCAAATTCGGTTTGAACTTTGATAATGATCCAGTTAAAGGAACAAGGTTAATGCCTTATAACCAAAGACTTATATGTACTAATGGTATGATTGGTCAAGGATTCGTAGGGGTTCACCAATTACACAACAACAAAGATTCTTGGGATGCTTTTTATCACAAAATTGATGTTCTTAAAAAAGACAACTTTAAACCTTTAGAGTTTAGTTCAACTTTGGTATCAGTTATGACTGCAGATGCCTCAATAGATGAATTAACAACTGCAAGGAATTTGATTAAAGCAAATTCTAAAATTACTGACTTAGAGTTGGAAATGTATGTACCAATAGGTTCAACTGAAGATGCATACAAATCTAATGGAAAATTGATTGATGAATTCAACAAAGACCAAAAGAAAAATGCAGCAACTGATGTTTCTTATTGGGAATTGATTAACGGAATTACAGACTTTGCTAGTCACAATTATGGATATGAAGTTAAAAATCCAGATGTATTACAAAGATTAGCGGGAAGAATGTTCGTTAAGAAACCAGATTTAAGAAACTTAGTTATTAATCCTTTTGCAACTCAATAATAATTATTAATTCACATAAAAGAGTAGTCCAATGAACTACTCTTTTTTTAAATACCATAAATATTAAAACCGTTAAATGTTTCAGTAAGAACAATATATCATAGATTAAAAAATATAACTTAAAAAAAATAATTATGAAAATTCGATTGGGGTTTATATCAGACACACATACCCTACACGAAAAATGGTTTGATAATTTACAATATGGTCATTGGGGTTATGAATATGAACAACAATGGAAAGATTTAGATATTCTAATCTTCGCTGGTGATTGTTCTTCAATGGGGTATTTTCAAGAGATCAAATCATTCACTAAATGGTTTTCAGAACAACCTGCAAAACACAAAGTAATGATTGCAGGAAACCACGATTTTGGTTTTGAAACTATTGCAAACTTTGATTGGGAATCTCCAAGTAATAAACGTCCACCATATTTAGAAGATCTAATTCCTGAGAATGTAACGTACTTAAATGATGAAGGTATAGAAATAATGGGATTGAAAATTTGGGGTTCACCAATTACACCATGGTTTCACAGTTGGGCATTTAATAGAACAAGAAGTAATGGACAAGAGGGTGCAGTAAATGGTATCAAAAAACATTGGGATATGATTCCAAATGATACAGACATTTTAATTACACATGGTCCTCCAAAAGGTTACTTAGACTTATTAAGTCCTAAATTCCGTAGAAACGGTGAAGACCCACATATAGGTTGTTTTGATTTATTAGAAGCAATTGCAAGAGTTAGACCAAAAATTAATGTATTTGGTCACATTCATGAGGGTTATGGTACATTTGAAACTACTGAAACTAAATTCATCAATGCAAGTTGTTTAAATGATAGTTACAAACCAACAAACCCACCAATAATAATAACATTAGACATATAAATTATGAAAGCAACAGAATTCGCATATTGGTTATAGTATCTCTTTGAATTAGGAGGAGCAACCACAATAACTGAAGATCAAGTTATAATTATAGAATCCCATTTGAAAATGGTTTTCAAGTACAATAAGAATATTAAATTTGGATTCGTATTTTGGTTAGAAGGATTAATGAGATGTTAATAACTTTATAAAAATAAGTGCCCCAAAAGTTGTTTAAGTCAATGTAATTGCGTATCTTGTATTTGTTGGTGAGGGGGGAATAACGAAATAGTAAATATCTAAAACAAGCAAATAACATGGCAAATAAAAAGATTTTATACATTGATATGGATGGAGTAGTCGCTGACTATTTGGACCCAGAACACAATTCAAAATTCAAAGATTATAAAGAAGAAGGATTCTTTAGAGGACTTCCGGGAATTAGTGGTTATCAAGAAGCATTAATTGCACTTGACAATAAATTCGATGTATTCTTTTTAACAACTGCACCTTGGAGTTCTCCTGCAGCTTGGAGAGAAAAAAGAGAGTGGGTAGAAGATAAATTTGGAGATAGATTCAAAAAGAAAATTGTAATGACACACCGAAAGGATTTAGTTGTTGGTGATTATCTTATTGATGATAGAACTGCAAATGGTGCTAAAGATTTTCCTGGTGAATTTATTCACTTCGGAACAAAAAAATTCCCAGATTGGGCAAAAGTTTTAAAATACCTACTTTAATAAAAGTTCAAAAAAAGAATATTAACCAAAATGAAAAACTTACAGTTAGAATTAGACTCACTAAAAGAAAAATTAGAAATTTTAACAATTGAAGGAACTGCATATAAATATGTCGAACCAACAGAAAGAGAAATTAAAAGAGTAGAAAATCTACTTAAATCACAAAGTATTCAAGAAAACATAAATAAATGACAACATTTTATAAAAGAAACAAAAACAATCAGAAAATCCAAGTTTGGACAATTGAATTACATGAAGATGGTAAATACAGAACATTAGAAGGTTATCAAGATGGTGTAATTACTACAAATGAATGGACAATTTGTAGCCCTAAAAGTGTAGGTAAGAAAAATGAAACAACCGCATATCAACAGGCAATAAAAGAAGCACAAGCAAAGATTGTAAAGAAACAAGAAAATGCATATACAGAGGATATTAGAGAAATTGATAATGTAGAAATGTATTTCGAACCTATGTTAGCACATAAGTTTAATAAAGGAGATGTTATCAAAGAAACTGTTTTATCTCAACCAAAATTGGATGGAATAAGAAACGTATGTAAAAAGTCTGGTAACTTTACAAGAAAAGGTAAACCACAACCAGCAATTCCACACATTTATGAATCTTTACAGTCTATTTTTGAAGAATATCCTGACTTAGTTATTGATGGTGAACTTTACAACCACGAATTAAGAGATGATTTCAATCAAATCACAAGTATTGCAAGGAAACAAAAACCAACTGCAGCTGATTTAGAAAATAGTAGAAAGAAAATTCAATTCCATGTGTATGATGTATGTTTCTTAGAAGCACCAGAAACACCAATTGAATATAGATTATCATTCATTGAAGATATTCTTGCAGACTTTGATTACATTGAAGTAGTTCCAACAGAAATTGTTGAAACACAAGAAAGATTAAATGAACTATATGGTGAATATATAGGTGAAGGATTTGAAGGTCAAATGATTAGAGCAATCGGAACTGTATATGACAACAAAAGAAGTAATTCTTTGTTGAAAAGAAAAACTTTTTTTGATAAAGAATTTAGGTTACTTGATGTTGAGGAAGGAAAAGGAAACTGGGCAGGGAAAGCAAAGAAAGTGTATTGTGGAAATATAGACGGTACTCCTTTTGCGGATGGTAGTATGTATTTTAAAGCCGGTATTAAAGGAAACTTTGCATACTGCCTAGATTTATTAGAGAACAAAGAAAAATATATAGGTAAACACTTTAATATCAGATACCCTGAATACACCAGACTAGAATCTGGTGAACTAAATGTCCCAAGATTCGGAGTATCATACGGAGTAAGAGAAAAAGGTGTATAATTATAAACAATTAAAATTTTTAAAGATGGAAATAGCTTATGTGATTACAGAATTATCAAAAAAATATCCAAACGATATGGAATTGGGAAAAAGGGTAAGAAGTTTGGTTCATGTGGGCCTTAATAAATATTTACCGAATGATAGCGATTTAGGAATTTTTTTAAGAAAAAATTATACAATATGAAAAAACATAAGAAAACAAAAATAGACAAAGTTACAACAGATAGATTAGATACTGTACTTAAAATGTTAGATATTAATTTACCTCTTGGATTACTTGATAATATTATTGATGTTGTTGAATTAATTGAACAGCGAGGTGGTAAAGTATCACTTGACGATGTTTCTTATTTAAGAGATGAATGGGAAACTTATGGTCACAATTACATAGAAAGAAAATAAACTAATAATATTAAACCTATTCAATGAAATATTTGGGTAGGTTTTTGTATTTAATAATAAAGAAGTAGTTTATGAATGAACACAAATTTCCATACGATTGGTCATTAGAAGAATCGAACTTTACAAAAGATAAAGGTAAAGTTTTCAGTTGTTTTGCTTGTGGTGGAGGTTCTACAATGGGATATAAATTAGCAGGGTTTGATGTTTTAGGATGCAATGAGATTGATCCAAAGATGATTGCTGCATATAGAGAAAACCACAAACCAAAATATAGTTTCTTATCCCCTATTCAAGATTTTAAAAATTCTGATACATTCCCGGATGATTTATATAATTTAGATATTTTAGATGGTTCACCTCCCTGTTCAAGTTTTTCTATGGCAGGTCTTAGAGAAGAAGCGTGGGGTAAACAAAAGAAATTCAGAGAAGGTCAAGCACTACAAGTTCTTGATACTTTATTTTTTGATTTTATTGATTTAGCAAACCATTTAAAACCAAAAGTTGTTGTAGCAGAAAACGTTAAAGGATTAATACAAGGTTCTGCAAAAGAATATGTCGAAAAGATTTACAAAGCATTCGACAAAGCAGGTTACTATTGTCAACATTGGTTATTAAACGGATCAACAATGGGGGTTCCACAAGGTAGAGAAAGAGTTTTCTTTGTATGTCTTAGAAAAGATTTAGCAGAACCTTTCATGCATACAAAGACCATGTTTGATAAGAAACCTTTTTTAGATTTGGATTTTAATGAAGCACCTATCTTAGCAAAAGAAGTTGTAACGAAAGGAAATCCAATTAGTGATAAGACATCATATATCGAAAATAGATTTGGTGATGTCCTATACAATACTGATAAAGTTTTCAGTACTTTAGTTACAAGAAACAGATATTTTTATGATTTGAAACATTACATTTCTAATGAATCATATTTAAAGATAGGAACATATCCAAAAGATTATAACTTTATGGGAACACAACCTTTATATCTTATCGGAATGAGTGTACCTCCAGTTATGACAGCACAAGTTGCATCAAGAATTTATGAACAATGGTTATCAAAAATAAAATAATATGTTACAAGACGCAGATTTCGGTTAACACCAGAAGGAATAGAAAACACACAAACTAAACTAAAACGTATAGAATCAAATATTTTATTTGATAAGTGGACTAACGAAGAACTAGTTAAAGAAATATTAAAAAGATGAAAAAACACAAATATAATTACGAATGGACACTAAAGGATGCTGTATTTACAAAAGATAAAGGTTCTGTGTTTTCTTGTTTTGCTTGTGGTGGAGGTTCCACGATGGGTTACAAGTTATCAGGATTTGATGTTTTAGGATGCAATGAGATTGATCCAAAAATGATTAATTCTTATAGAGAAAACCACAAACCAAAATATAGTTTCTTAGAATCAATTACAACGTTCAAAGATAGAGATGATTTACCAGAAGATTTATATAATTTAGATATTTTAGATGGTTCACCTCCCTGTTCAAGTTTTTCTATGGCAGGTTCAAGAGAAAAAGGTTGGGGAGTTCAAAAGAAATTTAGAGAAGGACAAGCATTGCAAGTTCTTGATACATTATTCTTTGACTTCATAGATTTAGCACAGGAATTACAACCTAAAGTTGTTGTTGCAGAGAACGTTAAAGGACTATTATTAGGGAACGCTAAAGAATATGTTGAAAAGATTTATAAAGCATTTGACAAAGCAGGATATGTTTGTCAACATTGGCTAATGAATAGTTCAAAGATGGGTGTTCCACAAAGAAGAGAAAGAGTTTTCTTTGTGTGTCTTAGAAAGGATTTAGTAGGTCAATTTATGGATCAGAATGATTTATTCAATAAGAAACCTAAATTAAATTTAGATTTTAACGAACCACCAATACCATTTGCAGATATTTATGATGGATTAGGTTCACCTATTACAGAACACAAGTTAAAAGCATGGCATCACAGACAACCAAATGATAATGGTATTGCTGATAGTAAAAAACATACAGGAATGAAAGTTTCTGATTTTAATTGTGTTTACTTGAAACACGATAAGGTAATGCCAACAATAACAGGAAAAGCAGAACATGCTATGTTACTGTACAATGAACCTATCAAACCAAGTCAAACAGAATTACGTAGAGGTGGAACATATCCGATGGATTATAAGTATGATAATATTGGATATTTGATTGGAATGTCAGTCCCTCCTGTAATGACTGCACAAATAGCTGATAGAATATATGAACAATGGTTATCAAAGATATAAGTATGAAAGAAGATTTTAATGTACTAAGTTTATTTGATGGTATGAGTTGTGGGCAAATTGCCTTAAACAAATTAGGAATCAAATATGACAGATACTTTGCTTGTGAAATAGACAAATTCGCTATGCAAGTTACACAACACAATTATCCAAAGACTGAACAATTAGGAAGTGTTACCGATTTAGATACATCTGGGTTGCCTAAGATTGACTTGTTGTTCGGTGGAAGTCCTTGTCAAAGTTTCAGTTTATTAGGAAATGGAAAAGGATTTGATGGGAAAAGTGGTTTGTTTTGGGATTATGTTAGAATCTGGAAAGAATTAAAACCTAAATACTTCTTACTTGAAAATGTCGTAATGAAAAAAGAATGGCAAGCAATCATTACAGAAGTAATGGGAGTTGAACCTATCAAATTGAATAGTAGAAATGTTTCAGCACAAAATAGACCACGTTTATTCTGGACCAACATTCCTATTACAGAACCAAAAGATTTAGAAATATTCGTAAAGGATATTGTAGATAAAGAAGTTGATGACAAATATTACTTATCTGACTTAGCAATTGCAAAAGTTCAAAGAAGTAAATTCGGTAGAGAATATGCAACATTAGATACTGAAAAGGTAAGAACATTAACAGCAGGTTACTATAAGATTCCAGGTGATGGTGTATATTTTCAAGACCATAAAGGTAAACGAAGATACACACCAACAGAATGTGAAAGATTACAAACGGTTCCAGAAGGATATACTGATATTTGTAGTAATTCTCAAAGGTGGAAAATGTTAGGTAATGGTTGGACTGTTGATTTGATTGCACACATATTTAAAGGAATTGAATAATGAATGAACACAATTACAAATACGATTGGACGTTAAAAGATATGAACTTCACTAAAGACCAAGGAAAGGTTTTTAGTTGTTTTGCTTGTGGTGGAGGTTCTACTATGGGGTATAAATTATCTGGATTTGATGTAGTAGGATGCAACGAGATTGATCCAAAAATGATTAGTGCTTATAGAGCAAATCACAATCCACAATTTAGTTTCTTACAACCTATACAAGAATTCAAAGAAAGAAAGGATTTACCAAAAGAACTTTATAATCTTGATATTTTAGATGGTTCTCCTCCATGTTCAAGTTTTAGTATCTCAGGAAATAGAGAAAAGGATTGGGGAAAGCAAAAGAAGTTCCGGGAAGGTCAATCTTTACAAGTGCTTGATACTCTGTTCTTTGACTTTATAGACCTTGCAGAAGAATTGAAACCTAAAGTAGTAGTTGCTGAGAATGTAAAAGGTTTATTAATGGGAGAAGCTAAAGATTATGTTGAAAAGATTTATAAAGCATTTGACAAAGCAGGTTATTACTGCCAACATTGGTTATTGAACGCACGAGATATGGGTGTACCTCAAAATAGAGAAAGAGTATTTTTTGTATGTCTTAGAAAAGATTTAGCACAAGAGTTGATGCAACAAAGGAATTTATTTCAAAGAAAACCTTTAATAGAAATGGATTTCAATGAACAACATATTACTTGGGGTGAAATTATTGATGAAAATGATAATAATATGGATTTAAGTCCATTAGATGCTGATTTATGGGATAAGAAACAACCTGGAGATATTGATTTATCAGATGCAAGTATAAGAGAAAGAAATATTTTATCAAGATTCAATGCAAAGTTTTTATACAAACATAAATGTGCAAATACTATTACAGGTGGTGAACAATGTGTATTATTTGATAAGAAACGTAAAAGGAATCATTCAGAATTATTGAAGTGTTCAACGTTTCCAACAGATTATAACTTTGAAAGTAATAAACCATCTTATATGATGGGTATGAGTGTACCACCAGTGATGGTTGCACAAATAGCTGATAGAATTAATGAAAACTGGTTAAAGAAACTAAAATAAAAACAGAAAATGAAGGTATAAGAAAAGTATTAGAATATGATTATAAATTACGCAACAAAATAATTTGAAAAATAGTTGACTTTAAATTAGGAATTGTCATTTTAATTCCGTATCTTGTATTTGTTGGTGAGGGAAGCACTCTCATTACTTATTAATTAAATTTAATATTATGGAATCTAAAAGATATATAAGAGAATATGATAGTAAAGATGTTGTTGCACACTTAGTGTTGACAGTATCAATCAAAACAAAAGAAAAGAAAATAATAGAAATACCATTGGGTATAGATTACTTGGAACTTACACATTACACATGAATCATTAGGAGAACTTGCACAAGAATGTTTTATAAAAAGTGGTGAAAAGGAATCTGCAAGTTATTACAGTTACAAAATTGAAACTGTTTAGATTATATATAGAAACATGGGGGTGCTTGGCTTTTGACAGGTTGACCGTGAAAAATAAATGCGACTAGGTGATGAAATGAGACACCTTAAAAACGTTTCAAAACAATAATTGGAAACAATAACACAAACGAAGCGGACGTTGCAGCAATGGACGCTTTATTAGCAGAAGCAAACGCAATTCTTTCAGGAGAATTATCAATCGCGGCATAGCTAATGGGAAGTAACTGCCTTGAAACAGAAAGATTTACAGTTTACAGATTTCTTACTTAGAGTAAAGTAAGTGGTGACTCAGGGCCAGAGTTGTATGGACGGACAGCGTGTTCCATAACTCATAAAAAAGAAAGCATTTAGTTGTTAGGTTGTCGATGGTCGTACATCATTTATTTTAAACGCAATTTTGGACGGGGGGTTCGACTCCCCCCCACCTCCACCAATCATTAAAAATTAAGAAATGAAATCATTTAAAGGAACACAAGGTAACTGGTTTGCTTGTTGTACACAAAAAGATGCCAAATCACATTTTGTATTTGGAGGCGAAGGACACGGTACAATATGTACAATGAACTCAAATGATCCAAATGATTCTACTGAGAAATTTGAATCTATGGAAGACACTTTAACTCTAGAACAAAGACAATCAAATGCAAAATTAATTGCAGCTAGTCCAGAGTTATTAAAATCAGTACAGTTTTTCTTAACAACATTCGAACCTGAACAAGATTATATGAAAGAAGAGTTCGATAAAGCAAAAGAATTAATCGAAAAAATACTAATATGATAAAAGTAAAAGAAGTAAAAGAAGTAAAAGAAATTACAACACCTGGTGTAAGTAGAACCTTTTTATTTCCTACCGAAGATATGTGTGTACATATAATCAAAACAGGATTCTCAGAATATAAAAGATATATAGTTGTACATGAAGACGCATATCAAAAAGATTTAGGGAAAACTGAAATCATGTCAGCAAAAGACATAGAAACAAAATTTAATATTTTACTGTAATGAATTCAAAGGCAATCAACATAGAGAAATTAAACATTGAAGTGGATGATAAGATTCCACCAAAGAAAAAGAAATCCAAAGTTAAACGAGCAATTCGTAACTTTTGGGATGATACTACAAACAACATTTCATATTACGGTTGGAGAAACCCTAAAAGAATAGTTTACAACTTTATCTATTTTTTCAAAGTTGTTTATAAGTACAGAGATTTCGATTACACTTATAACTTTGATCTGTTTATTCATTCATTAGAAAGAACTGCAAAGGCAATTGATAAACATGAGATCATTGTGGATCACAAAGAAACTGCAAATAGTATTACAGAATTCATTAGACTTTATAAGAAACAAGTTGAAGATGATTACTTTGAAGAAGCCGGTGGTGACTATACAAAAGTGGGGTTCAACTTTGAACCTATGGAATCCAAAACAAACGATTATGGTGAACCTTACTACGAAATGAAACAAAAAGTAGGTAGTGAATATTATACTGCAGAAGAAAAAGAAGAAATTCATAAACAAGCAGACATTCTAAGGAAAAAAGATGAACTTGCATTAGTTGAAGCATTTAAACTGTATGCAACTTGGTGGGATTAAAATAAATTGAAAATAAGTGTCTCCAGATTAGGTTATGTCAATCTAATTTCGTATCTTGTATTTGTTGGTGAGGGGGTAAAGTACCTTTGAGCTTTTAACAATTAAACTACTACGAATGAAAAACTATAAAGAAATTAACGGAACATCTTACGATGAAAGAACAAGTCAAGACGTTATTACCATTCTTGAAAGATGCAGACTAAATCAAACAAGAATCGTATTAGATTACGGTGATGTTGAAACAGGAAAATCTTGGGGTGAAGTTCATGATATTACTGGTCGAATTAGTCGCAGCACAGGAACTGTAAAAATTCCTATCTTGGTTCATAACACTAGAAGTTTCGGTGGAGGTGGTATTCTTGACAATTGTATTATCGGAATCAAAGAAAGTAGAGGTGGACGAGTTTTATATTCATTTTTAAAACAAACATAATGAAAATTAACGTAGAATTATTAAAGCAACACATCGAAGATGGTTATGTGATTAGTCAAGTGCATCCAACAATGGATTTGACTATCTATAATTATTCTCAATTCGCTCAATATGAAAGTAAGTGGGATGAAGTTACTTTAATGTGTAGAGGTTTAATATTGGACAAAGATTTCAATATTGTACAAAGACCATTCGGAAAGTTTTTCAACTTAACCGAACATGATAGCGAATTCAAACCAGATATTCCAAACTTACCTTTTGAAGTCTATGATAAAATGGATGGATCATTAGGAATCTTGTATTGGGATGCTGATGGTGTACCAAACATTGCATCAAGGGGTTCTTTTACTTCTGAACAGTCAGAAGTTGCCACTCATTTATTACACACAAAATACAAAGATGCTTGGTCGAAATTAGATAAAAACAAAACGTATATATTTGAAATAATATACAATCATCTCGAATTATTTACAATAGAAATGGAAGATGGTTCTATTAGAAAGTTCTATGAAAATGATGTAATAGAAACTAAAATCAGAGGTAAAGTTTTGGCACAAGAATTAGAAGAGTTTGATGAATTACAAATGTTATGAAAATAAAGAGAATAAAAATACATTCGTTATCCAACAGAATCGTAATTGATTATGGGAATACTAATGCATTAGTGTTGTTAGGAATCATTGATACAGAAACAGGTGAAGATTTACCATTAGTTGATATGGGATTTGGAATGGTTGAAAGATATGATGGTATTAAAGACTTCGATAAGTTGAAAGCATTAGAATTAGACAACAAAGAAGGATTCGTTATAAAGTATAGTAATGGTTTTAGAATGAAAATCAAGTTTGATGAATACTGCAGGTTACACAGAATCATTACAAACATTACAAGTTATGACATTTGGGATTGTTTAAAAAATGGAACCGGATTTGATGAAGTGTTAGACAAAGTTCCAGATGAATTCTATGAATGGGTAAAAGTCTGTAAAAACAATTTAATTGAAACCTTTGATGTGTTAAAAATAAAAATATTAGAAACATATTTACAAGGGTGTGAAATTGAAGATCAAAAAGAATTTGCTTTGTGGGTAAAAAATAACCACCAACATTATTCAAAATATTTGTTTAATTTAAGAAATGGACTTTCTATTGATGATTTGATTTGGAAAAACATAAAACCAGAATACGAAAAACCTTATAGTTAAAATGCAAATAATTCAAAAATAACTCCCTCTAAATTAGGATATGTCAATCTAAAGTCGTATCTTGTAATTGTTGGTGATGGAGTTACTTTCACAACGTTTAATTTTAAAATCCTAAAATGAAAAATAAAACAAACAACATCTATTTTGATATGTTACATCAGTATTTTGATGATCCAAAAGCAATAGATTTATCTACATTTATATCTAAACCGAATAAAGGTAAAAGTCTATTAAGTGGATTAGAACCAATCGGTGAAGGATTGTATTTAATGGAACTTACTGAAAATGAAATGGACATCTACAATAAGAACATAGGATATAAAAGTTCAGGTCATAGAACACCTTATAGTTATTTGTTTGATAGGGAAAAGGGTAAAATAATTTCTGATAACGTTTTTAGAAAAGGTGGTTTAGGTGGAAATTTCAAAGATGGTTATTGTTCATTACTTGTATATGGAACACTTGAAAATCCCGATGGTGGAATTTCTAATGGTTGTTTAATTGATACTAAAGGTAATGTTGTATTGAAACAAGAAAGTTTAAATTATATCTATCATATAGGTGGAATCATTGCATCTATGGGAAATTATCTTTATAATTTGAAAACGAATAAGAAAATTTTAAACCCTAATACCACAAAAATATCATCAGATGAATTTTTGTTTATTGAAACTTATGAATTAAATGCAAAATACTATGATCCAGAAGTTGCAAAGATTCAAAAGAGAGGTGTTTATAAGATAAACAAATTTACTGCAGAAATGGAATTTTTTGAAAAAACTTAATTTTAATCGAAAATAATTAATCTAAAATTAGGATATGTCAATTATTATTCGTATCTTGTGTTTGTTGGGTTGAGGGGGTAATATTAACGTTTAAAACTACTATCATGACATTTGAAACTATTTTAGAAGAAGCATTAAAAGGAAAGTTTATTGAAGTTTATTTGTGCAAACCAGATAATAGAAAAGGGTTTTGTGCCCTTGATGAACGAAGTAATTCTGAATTAATATACGCACTTATTACAGGTATTGATATAACAGAAGAGGACCACGAAGAAGCATTTATTAATTTAATAGTTGATATTTGTGGTGTAGAATATAGTGTTGAAATCGAGAGTAATTTCACAAAATTAAAATTAAAATAAAGAAAATGAAAGTAATATTTACAGTAGGTTTACCTGCATCTGGTAAAAGTACATGGGCACGAGCTTATGTAGAAAAGAACCCAGATTGGATTAGAATTTCAAGAGATGACTTGAGAAACATGCGAGGGAAATATTGGATTCCTAAACAAGAAAAATTGATTACTAAGTTAGAAATTGATTCTGTATTGACAGTATTATCATTTGATAAAAATGCAATAGTAGATGCTACTAACTTGAATCCTGGATTCTTACAAAATTTTAAAGATAAGATTAAAAAACAATATCCAGAAATACAATTCGAATCTAAGTTTTTTGAAATAGATGTTGATGAAGCAATCAAAAGGGATTTGAATAGAGTTGCCTCAGTAGGTTCTAAAGTTATTCAAGGAATGTACGATAAGTACTTAGCACCAGAACCAATTGTTTACACCGAAGATAAGAGTTTACCAAGAGCGGTAATTTTTGATGTCGATGGAACATTAGCAAAGATGGATAGTAGAAGTCCATACGAGTGGGAACGAGTAGGTGAAGACTTACCAAAAGCTGAGATCATTACTTTATCACAATTGTATAAAGATGCTGGATATAAAATTATTATATTCACTGGTAGAGATGGTATTTGTTTAGGTAAAACTAAATTATGGTTAGATGACCACTTTGTTCCTTATGATGAAGTTTATATTAGACCAGAAGGGAATCAAGAAAAAGATTCTATTATCAAGAAAAGATTATTTGAAGATCATATTAGAGGAAAATTTTATGTTGATTTTATTGTAGATGATAGAGACCAAGTTGTCAAAATGTGGCGAAAAGAATTGGGATTGACTTGTTTACAAGTAGATTATGGTGACTTTTAACATTTAAACTTAGAAATTATGTAGAAACAAAAAACAATAGTACTAACTATTAAGTTAAAGGATAATCAGAAATGGTTGTCCTTTTTTTGTGTTAAATACACAAAATAATAACAAAGATGACAGAAGAATACGAAGACTATCTTGAAGAAGTTACTGAAATAGCAACTACACAATACGACATTTCAACAGAAGAAATAGTTTATAACAATGAACATTTTGAACAATGTTTCGAAGAAGGAACAACGGCAGAAGAAGCTGTAAAGATTTTATCAGGACTTTGTTTGTAAATAATTGTACATAAAGTTGCATAAGTCATTTTAATTCGTTATCTTAGTATTCAAGGTTAAGGAGTGATAGTCATTTAAACCAAATTCTAATTTTCATATTATGAATTATGTATATTTTGATGGTACTAGTTCTTTTGTTGGATCAAAAGATGATTACCAAGTAGATTATGAAATACTGTTTAAATCACGAGATTTAAATGAATGTGATGAATTTATAAACAAAAATGATTGTATATAAAGTTGCATAAGTCATTTTAATTGTTTATATTAGTATTGCTGATGAGGGAACTACCTTCATAGACGGTTAACTTTAAACTACTAAATTATGAGCACAAGAAGTAATATTGCAATTTACAATACAAAAACAGAAACATGGTAAACAACTTAGAACAAATTAAAAAACTATTAACATTTGATAGTGAAGACGATTTTTATCATCTTCAGATTCTTAAAAGAAAAAAAGAACATCCAGATTTGGGGTCTAATTCATATTTGGTTAAAACGTATTATATTAAATCATTATATAGTTTAAATTTCTATATGCCGGAAATTATCTGCTTGTGTGACTTTCATAATGCAAGGGGTTGTATTAACTTAAATAAAAGAAGTTTCGAAAAAGCATCCTTTAATACGATAAAGAAAATTACGGATCAAATTATGAATAAAGATTACAGGTCCACGAGAAACGCTTATAACTCGGTTTGTGGGTCAGTAGGAAATCCAAAGAAAGGTGATAAGAAATGGATTATTGATGTTGATATTAAAGGAGCAAAGGGTCTTAGGGAAATTGAAGATTTGTTTACTATCATTCCGGAAGAAGTTTATGTTGATGTACTTAAAACTAAAAATGGTTGGCACTTAATTACTAATCCTTTTAACTTACAACAGTTTAATCAAGATTATGAAAAATATTTTGGCTGTGTAAACCCACACGATTTCCAAAAAGATAATCCAACAATTTTATATATTCCAGATACATGAATTATTCCAAACATTAGTTGATATACAACCTACATCTGATAAGATGTCACATTTATATTACGGTGCAATTAAAATTATTTCAATATTAATACAAATTATTTTTAAAAATACTTGTATATTTGGAATATTAGTATTATCTTTATTAAAAGAATCAATAGATTGCTTTATTCTAAGCAAACATTTTGATTACAATGATATAATATATACAATCATACCCAGTATGGTCTTATATGCAATTTTATACACAAATAAACACAATTAAAAGAAAGTTATGAAACTTAAACAAATTAGTTATCCGAAAATTCCACAATTTAGAAATGTAGTATCTGCAATTTCTCGAATATCTTCTTATAGAGGTATGGATGTAAATGATGAACCTATTTATGACTTAACAGCGCCTAAACCTGTTGTAAAGTTTAAAGGAACAGTAAAAATTCATGGCACAAATGCTGGGGTTTGTTATAATGCACAAACTGGTATTTATACACAATCCAGAAATAATCCTTTTGATATGGATGAAGCACCAGATTCTCACATGGGATTCACATTCTTTGTAAAGAAGAATAAAGAAATCTTTCAAAAATTCTTTAATAAAATTGTTGGAGACCTTAAATTAGATACAAATCTATTCACTGTGACAATTTATGGGGAATGGGCAGGAAAAGGAATCCAAAAAAGAGTTGCAGTTTCTGAATTAGAAAAAGCATTATATGTATTTGGTGTGAAAATTTCTAAGATTAATGATCCAGAATTCGCAGCGTTTTGGGTTGACTATTCTGAAATTAGAGATAATGATGCAAGAATTTTTAACATTGACGACTTCGGAACTTACGAAGTAGAAGTTGATTTTGCAATGCCACAATTAGCATCTAATAAATTTGCAGAAATTACAGAAGCCGTTGGTACAGAATGTCCTGTTGGAAAGTTCTTTGGAGTTTCTGGTATTGGAGAAGGTGTCGTTTGGACTGCAGACTTTCATGGTCCTCACAGATTTAAAGTGAAAGACGAAAGACATATTGTATCTAAAGTGAAAACTTTAGCACCTATTGATGTTGAAAAATTGAACAATATTCAAGAGTTTGTTGCATATTCTGTAACTTACAATAGATTTGAACAAGGAGTTCAACAAGTATTTGCTGAAGAAACTCCAACAATCAAAAGAATGGGAGATTTAATCAGGTGGGTTGTGAATGATATTATGTCTGAAGAAATAGACACAATGGTTAAAAATAACTTAGAACCTAAAGATGTAAACAAGTATATTTCTACGAAAGTAAGAGAAATGTTTGGAATATTTTTAGACAAACAATCTGGACTTAATGAGTAAATCAGAAAATAGATGGTTATCACAATATTTAGTAGAAGAAAAAATGTTTTACTTAGTTGAAATACACGATGAATATGGTGTAATAAGTGAACATTTTTTCGATACTTATTGTTTGTATCATAAATACGTGTCAAAAAATAAAATAATAGTAAAAAGTAAGTGATTGTTTATTATCCCCCGGATGATGATTATACACTAAAAGCAAAACTTAATGGTCATCATGGATTATTTAGTTTGCAACTAAGTAACAAAGAAGATGGAACACTTACTGTTAGTTGTAATAACGAAACAATGATATTTCGGTCATTTAAAATGAATCCTCTTGTGAATATAGGTCACTACCATTATTTACAGACTTATGAACACATTACTAGGGGTGAACCAGACGAAAATGGTTATTATGCTAGAAGCACAGAAGAGGAAGTAATAAAATACATCAAATATTTACAAAAAGAATATACAAAATGAGAAAATATAGTAAAGACCATGAAGATATTGAAGATGAATCTAAATGGGATGGTCAAAATCTATTAGGTAAAGTAATAATGGAATTAAGAGATGAAATAAATCAAATTTAATTAGGTTTATTCATTTATAATGATTATATTTGAATATAAATTAAAGACAAGGGTATGAAACAATTATTATGGCTAGATGATGTAAGAAATCCTTATAAAGGAACGTGGTTAAACACCTTTGCTCCTGATTATCAAATAAATAATGTTGTAACGTGGGTTAAATCTTTTAATGAGTTCAAAGAATGGATTGAAAAGAATGGATTACCAGATATGATTTGTTTTGACCACGATTTAGGTGAAGATCTTGATAAAGGACTTATCAAGAAAGAAGCACCAAGTGGATTCCATTGTGTTAAATGGTTAGTAGATTATTGTTTAGATAGAAATTTAGATTTCCCTATGTACAACATTCAATCTGCAAATCCAGTAGGTGCTGATAACATTAATAGTATGATTCAATCATATAGAAAATTTAGATTATGAAATATTGGAGAATAAAGAACTATACAATAATGATATGGTATTGGTTACTTGGATTGTTTAAAGTAAAGTTATCAACTGATCCAATTCCTGACGGAACTCCTTATTGTTATGTCCCAGATGTTGAAAAGAACAATGTTAATACGGAAACTGACAAGTATTATATCAAACCTTGTAAATATTACAAACATTTAGGTGGAGGTTGTAATGGATGTGGATTTTTAGGAGTTATCACTGATGATTCAGTATTTGATGACCAAGTAAAAATTTGTGGTGAAAAAGAAGGGTACGGAGATGACTATGTATCAGATGATTATGTCGGTTAGAAAAATAAACTGAAAATAAATCAAAAAAAGTTTGCATAGGTTAAAATATTTCGTTACATTTAAGTATTATATAAATAGAACAACAATTAGTAAATTGAAACAAAAAAATTAATTTAAAATTAATCTCATTGATTATCAAGTAATTATAAAAAACTTTTAAAAAAACTTACATAAATAAAATATTTTCACTATTTTTAGTATTATATAAGTAATAACAAACAAATTATCTGATTAAGATAAAAACAAAATTAAAAATGCAAACACGAATTTCACATACAAATTTATTATCGACTTCAGTTTTCCAACTGACTTCGGATTTATCATGGTCAAATGTACAAGGTGGGGTTACAATGCCGAGTAATGTGAAGTGTGAAGGAAATATGATTGATGGTAGATATTTTGCCATTGAACAACACAAAAATAAACAAAGGATGAGAAGTTAATAAATTTAACATATCTCTAAAAGAATTTAAACCTCTTGTCCTTTAATTAAGACAAGAGGTTTTTTAGTTTACAGATGTGGATTTGAAGAATTTAAAAGTATAACAGGGTATAACAAATCGAAACCTAATTTGGTAATGCAATTTAACAAATATATTGACGAATTTGTTCCTCAGAACGGGAAACCCAGAAAAGCAAAATAACACATTCCGGTGTAGCTCAGTTGGTAGAGCATGGGGCTGTTAACCTCAAGGTCAGTGGATCGTAGCCACTCACCGGAGCAGAATTTAGTTCATTGACATATTGGTAATAAAAAATCTAGGTACTTGGGCAGATGACTGAACCCGCATCCTTTGGGAGGATGAGTATTGCGTTGGTTCGATTCCAACTACTTAGACTTTAAGTTTAAAATCTTTAAAATTTAATTGTGCGAATGACCGAGAGGATAGGCACTGGTCTGCAAAACCAGTTTACCAGTTACATCAGTTCGAATCTGATTTTGCACTCCAACATACTCTTGTAGTTCAACGGATAGAACATGGGTTTTCTAAACCCAGAATATTGGTTCGATTCCAGTCAGGGGTACTAAAAATAAACACACCTCATTGGTGTAATGGTAGCACGATGGATTCCAAACCCATCGGTTGGGGTTCGAATCCTTAATGGGGTGCAACAAGCGAGATGTAGCTTAATGATAAAGCACCAGTTTTCCAAACTGGGGACGGGGTTTGATTCCCACATTTCGCTCTATAAGTTATAGTTCTTTAAAAACTAATTATGCATCTGTAGCTCAGTTGGTAGAGCACTTCACTTGTAATGAAGATGTCATCGGTTCGAACCCGGTCAGATGCTCAATCGGATTATTAAATTAGTCAAATGCCGGTACACAGTCCGTGCTAAGTGAGTTCTAATTATACTTATCTTTGTTCCTTGGGGAAATAGTCTAATAAAAAATTATGAAACTATTTTAACATTGGGCGCCATGCTTGGGTGGTGGAATTGGTAGACACGTTTGACTTAAAATCAAATTCCCGTAAGGGAGTAAGGGTTCGAATCCCTTTCCGAGCACTTTATATGTTGCGTTGGTCAAACTGGTTAAGTCGTCTGGTTTTCATCCAGGAGATTATGGGTTCGAATCCCATACGCAATACCGAGTAGTTTTTTGTTCCTATCAATTAACAAAACAAATTGAAGGTTGGCCGAGTGGTTTAAGGCACTGGTTTGCTAAATCAGAGAACCTTCGGGTTCCGGGGGTTCGAATCCCTCACTTTCGACATATAGAGGGGGAAGCAGTACCATGGAGGTGCGACTGGTCTTGAAAACCAGGTCTCGTTAAATCGGGCGGGGGTCGGTTCCTCTCCTCTCTGCAATAAATTAAATGCAAAACATTTAATTAGATGGATTACAAATTAAAACTAAAGTCATGAATAAATTAGAACAAATTAAAAAAGACTTCTTAATCGCTAGAAAGAATAAAGATATATTAGCAAAACCTTTATTATCTACACTTATTGGGGAAGTAGAATTACAATTAAAAAGTGAAAACCCAAAAGGTATAGATGAAACAGTTGAAGCATTAGCAAAGAAATTTATTAAAAATGCTAATCAAGTTGGTACAGAAGATGCTAAACAAGAAATTCAAATTTTAGAAAATTATTTACCTAAAATGGCAAATAAAGATGAAATAATTAGGTTTTTACAAAATAAAGACTTATCTTTAGGGGGTAGATTAATAGGGGAAGCAAAGAAACACTTCGGTGGTAATGTTGACCCAAACGATGTTAAAGAAGTTATTGTTGAATTAACATAAAAAACACGGGACTGTTTAGTTCTTTCATAGACCAGTGCGGTGCATAGAAAGACAACTTGGTGCGGCAGCATATTGGCGTATGGCATCTCCCTGTCACGGAGAAGATTGCGGGTTCGAATCCCGTTCGCACCGCCTTTAGACTGTTTTCTGTAAATTTTCAACTCATTCCAAGAAAATTACAGCCACGCCCAAATGGTGGAATTGGTAGACACGAACGTTTTAGACGCGTTTGCGTTAACGGGCGTGTAGGTTCGAATCCTACTTTGGGCACAATGATAGTTTTACAGGGTTTCAACTTTAAATGAAAATCTGACATGGGAACTGAAAGGCATTCGGATATGTCAACCGGTCTGTAAAACCGGTCCTTCACGGGGAGTGGTTCGAGTCCATCAGGTCCCACTGTGTTTGAAGCATTAAGGTGATGCGCTAGATTGTGAATCTGGAGAAGACGGGTCAATACCGTTCAGACACCCCATATTATGCTCCTATAGCTCAGTTGGTTAGAGCGTCTCTTTTACATGGAGAAGGTCGTTGGTTCGAATCCAGCTGGGGTACTAACAAATAGAAATATTTGCATTAATGTCCTCGTAGCTCAACTGGTAGAGCTTTCCACTTTTAATGGAAAGGTTATAGGTTCAAATCCTATCGGGGACACTTAAATGGTAATGTAACTCAGCAGGTAGAGTGCTAGATTGAAGATCTAGAGGTCAAAGGTTCGAATCCTTTCATTACCACCAAATGTTTTCGATAGGAGATTAGTTTAATGGATAGAATGTCGGGTTACGGACCCGAAGATGAGAGTTCGAATCTTACTTAGTCAACTAATTTTTATCAATATGTTTCTTTAGTTAAAATCGTTCTGTGTTTAACTATCCTTGACAAATTCCTTTAAGTCAAGAAGAAAAGTACAAATCTGTACACTCCTGGGGTTTCCTCAGGAGTTTTTTGGGTTACAGGGTAATAATACCTTGACTAACCAAATTTTCACTCAAGATAGAGAATACATTGCAGATTTGATTAAAATTAAAGAAGAATAAAAATTACCCTAATTATTAATTTAGTTAGGGTTTTTATTTTATATAAATTAAATTGAAAATAATTGATCCAAAAGTTGCACAGGTCAAAAGTATTTCGTATTTTAGTAGGGTAATCAAAAAATGTAAGATATGAAAGTAAGAAAAAGTTATTTAGTAGTGTTTAATCATATTACTAATGAAGTATGTTTAAGTAGAATTAATAGTAACTATGATAAGGTAATACAGAATAACACTTTAGGGTTATTATAAATTGAATGTACATTAACAGAAGCAAAACAAAATATAAGAACCGGTATTAAATCAGGATTCTCATTAGTATTAAAAAAAGTATAAAATAAAACACAAAAAGATGAAAACAAAAAAATTTGATCCAGTATTAGTAACAGTTAGTTCAAATAAAGATGAGGAATTTGGTATATCAAAAACACTAGTATCACAAATACAAGAAATTACTAATAAATTATCTTTTTTACCAAATTCTGAATTTGATAGTTATCTTTATTTAGTAAAACATAGACAGAAATTAAGAAATGATTTATCATATATAGATATAAATTCTATTAATGATGAACGGTTATTTACTAGTAAACAAAAATTATACAAATATTTAAAATTCATTAATAAATATTTTACAGATCACAAAATAACATTTAAAAATTATAAAGCAAATTAATATGTTCGATAGTTATCATCAACACAGAACACGTTACTAAAAGAGTAACAGAAAACGTAAACATTACAGAGAACCGAGCACCAACTGACGAATCTGTTAGGTTGTTGCAAGAAATGGAACAAAAAGCAGAAAGTAGAATAATTGCAAAATTAAATTGTCAAAATAACTTAGTTAATGGTGGAATATTAGTATTATCTGCAGATTCTCTTGATTTTGATAATTACTCTAAACATATCGTTCATTATAAATTTATAATGAACGATAAAGAAATTATGGGAGTTGCCAAAGTTGATAGAAGGGAACTAATAGATAATAATTTCAATGCAGTTAAAATTCTATATGAAGCAATTTCAAATAGTATTGCAATTAACTTAATAGAAAACAATAAAGAATTTCTTACAAAAATAATGAAATTTTCTGTATAAAAATTAGGATATGTCAATTATTATGCGTATCTTGTATTTGTTGTGAGGGAGAAACATAAACAATGTAACTTAAATTAAAGACGATTATGAAACGATTATTATTATTTGGAGCAGTAGTATTATTAATGACAAGTTGTGCCACTGGAGTGGACGTAGATGCTTGTGTAACGACTGGAGAATCAGTAGGTGGATTCTGGTGGGGATTTTGGAATGGTATGACGCAAGTATTTGCATTTATTGGGAGTTTATTTTCAGAGAGTATTTCTATTTATGATGTAAACAACAAAGGTGGTTTATATGACTTAGGTTATATTCTTGGAACTGGATCACTTGGTGGTATACTTAAACTTATATTCGGAGAAAAATAAAAACTTAAAAACTTAAAAACTAAAAATTATGTTTGAAACATTATATTACATATTCGTATTTGTATTTCTAATTATTGAAGTTGTTTATATTGTAGATGTCAAAAAGAAATCTAATAATGGAATTAGGTTACAAGAACTCTCCAAATCACACAAAGACACTAAGTGGGAAAATATGTCCGAAGAACACAAAACATTATTAAAAAGTTTATTGTGGACAACATTATTCGCATTTGGGGCTTTATTTGGTGGTTTGTTTACTATACATTGGCCTTTGTGGGCAGGGTTGATAATTTATAATATCATATTAATATCACCTATCAATAAACAACTAAAAAAGTTAGAGAATTTGACATTATTGTACATTAGTACTTGGATCAATTCCGTAATTGGATTCTTAGCTTGTCTATTCGTTTTAGTGAACAAATATCACTTACATTATAATTTAAGTGAAATTGTTGAAAACTTTTTGAAATAATTAAAATAAAACCTGGAGAATGTGCATATAATAAGTGTAAATGTTCTCCAGGGGTAATATAAGGAAACAAGTAAAATCATAGAAATGAATATACACTTTGAAAATAAAGAGTTATTTAAAGAACTAAAATCACAATCTATTTTCAATATAGAGATTGGTTCTAGAATGTATGGAACAGACAACAAAGATTCAGATATAGATATTTTATATATCTATATTCCAAGTTATGATGAATTAAATTCTGTTAGTTCAAATCATCACCAATATCAATTTAAAGAAGATGGTATTGACCATATCTTTACAGACATCTATACATTTATAAAAAATGCATTAAATGGTGATAGTACAATTAACTTTGAAGTTATCAATAGTGAAAAAATGATAGGTTCTAAATTAAATTGGTTGTATGAATCAAGAGATAAATTCTGGAACTATAAAATAGTACGAGCATATTTAGGTAGAGCAAGAAAGGATATTAAAACTATGGCATCCTTTTCTGATGTAAAGGATAAGACTAAAAAATTATCACATGGTATTAGAGGGTTATTTTTTGCTGATGCAATTTTAGATAAGAATTTTAAATCAGAAATATCTGATGAATTAAAAGAAATTTTCTCTAATATTAGAGAAATGACTGATAAAAAAGAAATTGGATCTAAAGCAAATAAAATCACTACTGCAGTTTCACATTTGAGAGATATTATCAATGTAAGGTTAGATTCTCTAACTTTAGAATTAGAACATTATGCAAGTCCATCAACAATGTTATTTTTAGATTGGATGATTAGAGATATGGTTGCAGACTTTAGAGATAATAACAAAGAATCAAAATATTTCGATGATTTAAAACATTTAATATATGACGCTGTTTCTAATGGAATAGAATATGAAAATTCAAAAATTAAAGTAAAATGAAAAAAATAAAATCTTTATTTCAATTATTGGGAATATATTTCCTATTAATTATAATATATATTGTAGAATTTGTTTCTAAAGATAAAACCGAATGGTAAAGAAAATAGTATATGTTGACATGGACGGTGTTTTGTGTCAATTCAAAAAAAAGTTTTATGAAGAGATTATTATAAACCCTTCTATTAAATTCCCTCAAGCAACTTATGGATTCTTTGCAAACTTAGAACCACACGAATTAATGGTTGCTTTGTATAAATCATTAGCAGAACAGAAGACCTTAGATGTTCACATTTTAACTGCACCTTCTTATCTTAATCCATTATGTTATACAGAAAAAAGAGTTTGGGTAGAAAAACATTTAGGACTTGAAGCAGCAGAAAGAATGATTATATCAGGTTATAAACACCTTTTAAAAGGTGACTATTTAATTGATGATAATTCTTCTGGTAAAGGACAAGATAAATTTGAAGGTCAATTATTATTAGTTGAGGAATCTCACATGAAAACATCAGTCCTTGAAATTGCTATAAAATTAAGACAAGATTTAGACATCGAATTAGGTTACAGTAAATTTTATTAAAATAAATTAAAAATAAAGGTACTTTAATTTGTTTATATCAAATAGATTTAGTATCTTGTGAATCATTGGTGAAGAAATCACTTCATCATTTTAAAATAACAAATATGACAAGAGCAGTAATATTAAACGATGATTTGAAAAAATCATTTTTAAAAGACAATCCCCACATTTTACCTATTTTACCTGTGGAACATGAAATGATTAATTTTAGTGGAGGAGAACCTCATATTAAAATTACAGAAAACTTAGATAGTTTTTGTATTAACACATCAAGTGTTATATTTATAACTAAACTAAGAACACCAAAAGATTTAATTGAATTAGCAGTTGCTGTTAATGCTATTTATAATATTGGTAGTGGTGCGGATTTTCATTTATTATTAGGTTATCTACCAGGAGGTCGGCAAGATAGGATTTGTATATCTGGAGAAGCTTTTACCGCAAAAGTATATGCAAAATTAATTAACGGAATTACTGATTGGGATTCAATCACTTGTTTAGATGCACATAGTGATGTTATGCCAGCACTTTTAGATAATTGTATTAATGTTGATAATAAACATTTTGTTGATAAAGCAATTGAAAAATTAGATTTAGAGGATTTCACTTTAATTTCACCAGATGCCGGTGCAAACAAAAAAGTTTTAAGTTTAGCACAGCACATTAACAACAAAGATTATGGTTATGATTTAACAGTAGATGTTGTTAGAGCAGACAAGTTAAGAGATATGAAAACTGGAAATATATTAGAAACAATTGTTTATGCTGATGATCTGACCGGACAAGATTGTGTAATAGTTGATGATATTTGTGATGGAGGTCGAACTTTTATTGAACTTGCAAAGGTTTTAAAAGCTAAAGGAGCAAGAAATGTTATTTTGATTGTAACACATGGAATTTTCTCTAAAGGATTTGGACCTGTTTTACAACACGTTGACCAAATAGTTACAACAAATTCATTTATAGACTTATCACAAGAAAACGAACATGATATTACTATCATAGGATTAAACGAATCTTTTTATAATTTTAAATAAAACCCAAATATATGAATTTCTTAGAAATCTATTACACAGACGTTTATAAAACAGGACATAAACCAATGTTACCAGAGGGTTCTACATTGATGAATTCCAATATGACACCACGTAGTGGTAAACATGCTAACTTTTCTAATTCAAAGGGAATCGTTGTAGCAGGAACACAAAAAACAACAAGACAAATGCACGAAGATTGGCAAGTTAATTTCTTTGATAGACCAATTGAAGAAATCGACCAATTTGGAAAAGATTTAACTGCAATGTTAATGTTATCAAAACCCTTTGATGTTACACACTTTAAAGAGTTGCACAAATTAGGTTACTTACCAATTCAATTCAAAGCAATCGAAGAAGGTAGATTTATCAATTATAAAGTACCAATGTACACTATTCAAAATACTGTACCATTGTCACAAGAAGTTTTTGATTGGATTGTAAATTATTTAGAAACTCCATTAAGTTGCGAATCTTGGCAAACACCAACTTCTGCAACAATCGGTAGAGAGTTTAGAAAATTAGGTAAAGAATGGTTAACAAAAACTGATGTTGATAACTTATGGCTTTTAGATTACCAATTTCACGATTTCTCTATGAGAGGTATGGCAGGAAAATCTTCAGTTATTAATTCTGGCTTAGGATTTGCAATGACATCAAGAGGTTCTGACACATTACCGGTAATTCCAGCAACGAGAAAGTATTATGATTATCCTTTAGATGCAGTTCCAATTAATTCTGTTATTGCAACGGAACATGCCATATCTTGTGCATTAACTGGTATGTATATTACTAGAATGAAAAATGGAGAAGAAGACGATTTAATAGCAGAATACTTTTCTTAATATATGAATTTTTAGTGAACACGCTATTATGTGTGAGTAAATACATAAAACGAAATAATTTATGTATTATATTTACAAAACAACCAATAACCTTAACGGTAAAATCTATATAGGGTATCATAAATCATCTGATATAATAAATGATAATTATATAGGTTCTGGAAAAGCATTTATTAGAGCAGTGAAGAAACACGGAAAGAAAAACTTTATAAGGGAAATATTATTTGAATTTGATAATTATAATGATGTTTTATTAAAGGAATCTGAATTGGTTAATGAAGATTTTATTAAAAGAAGAGATAATTATAATTTAGTTGTTGGTGGTAGAGGCACTGAACACATAAGTGGACACAATGCTGGTAAAATTTGTATATATTCACCTAATACTATGAGTAATTTGTATATAAATGAAACAAAACTCGATGAATATATCTCTAATGGGTGGGTTGTTGGGAATAATATGAAAAATAGGAAGGGTATAAAGAAAAATGATATAATAAAATATATAGATAAGTGTGAATTGGATTCATATTTATCTAATGGTTGGGTATCATATTCTACCACACAAAACAAGATTTGTATATCCCACAATGAAACAAGCAAACTAAAATATATAGATTCTGATGATTTAGATTTTTTTATTAATAATGGATATTCGATTGGTAATAAAAAGGCAGGTGTAAATAAATGTTCTATTTATATAAATAAAGATAAAAATAATAAGAGGATACAAGAGCATGATTTGGATTCGTATATTAAAATGGGATGGGAACGTGGTTTCTATAGAATTAAAATAAAATCTAAAAGAATGTATAATCCAATTACTGATAAACTTAAAAATATTCCAATAAATGAAATATGTAATTATGAATCAAAAGGGTGGGTAGTAGGAAACAATTATTCAACGAATATAAATAAAATTTATATAACTAAGGATAAAAAGAATAAGAGAATAAAAGAGAAAGATTTAGAATCTTTTTTAGTTGATGGTTGGGAGAAAGGTATGTATAACAAAAAGTATGACAAAGATTTAAAAAAAACAAAATGAAAAATTTAACAGAAGAACAATATAGAGAAGTTGCTGAATTTGCAACATATAAAGATTTACTACAAAAATTTCCAACAGGTATATTGTCTTTAGTATCAGATACCTATGATATTTGGAATGTAATAACAAAGTTTTTACCTAAACTTAAAGAAGAAATCCTTGCAAGAGAAGGTAAATTAGTTATTCGTCCAGATTCTGGTGACCCAGTTGATATTATTTGTGGCTTAGAAATCCCTATTATTGATATTAAAAACGCACCAGATTATGAAACTTTCTTAAAATATGCAGAAGAATCAATGCATGAAGAGTTAGTTGAAGAAACACCACATGGTGAATATGGAGGTGAATTAGTTTCTAAATATTTCTGGAATGGTGATTTATATAAAGTTAAATATGCTCCAAATTGGGATAGACACGATAAGCAATATTATTACATTGAGAATTTTGGTAATAACATTTCAGCAAAAGAGATTGAAAGTAAACCTGAAGATAAGGGAGTAATTGAATTGTTATGGGATGTGTTTGGTGGAACTATAAACGAACAAGGTTACAAAGTTCTTGATTCTCATATTGGTGCAATATATGGAGATTCAATCAACTTAGATAGAGCAAAAAGAATTTTTGAACGATTGGCAGTAAAGGAATTTGCAACTTCAAATATTGTTTTAGGAATTGGTTCTTATTCTTTACAAATGGTAACTAGAGATACACATGGATTCGCTCAAAAAGCAACTTATATCGAAATAGGTGAAGGAATTGGCGTTGAAATCTTCAAAGACCCTATCACAGATGATGGGACTAAAAAATCTGCAAAAGGTTTACTTAGAGTTAATTTAGTTGATGGTGTGTATATACTTCAAGACCAATGTACTAAAGAAGAAGAAAAAGGTGGGGAATTAAAAGTCATCTATGAAGATGGTAAATTCTACAACCAAGTAGATTTCGAAACAATCAGAAAAAGGATTGATGAAACAATTTAAAAACAATGGGTACTTGAAAATTACAAGTACCCTTTTATTAACTTAATTATGATACTACACTATACAAATAGATTTAAGTTAATTCTGGATATTATTTTTAAACCTAAAGATGTTATTGATTCTATTATATTAGATAAACAGGAATCCATAGACAACTTAAAGGAAGATTTTCAAGAAAGATTGAATCTAATAGAGTTTGACCAATTTAAAAATGGTATTATTGCTGGACAAGTTAATAGAAATAAAATAGCAATAACAAAGATACCAACAGTTTATACAAAAGTTGTTAAAGCATCAATAGAATATAGAGATGTTCACCAAATATTTGAAGTAGGTTATATTAGTGAGAAGTTTACAATTGAAGAATTAAAAACTGAAATGTCTAAAATAATATCCAGAAAATTAATAGATAAAGGATTCATTCAAACAATAGTGAATGGAAATGAAGTTAAATTTTATATAAACGCATACGAAAAATGAAAAATATAGGAATTAAAATAGTATTAGATGGTATATATATATTCAATTATGTATCGGATATTCTCCCCGGACTTGGGGACATGGTAAAAGTACCGAAAACATATAGTAGCTCATCAGGTGGTGGTCAATTTACACAAATTACAGAAACAGAAAACGCTGGAACTTATATGGTTGTTAGTAGGATATTCATTGCAGAGAATAATAAAGTTATCCTAAACGTAGAAAAAATACAAGAAATGTTATGAGAAAAATAATTATAATAACAACAATAGTAGGATTGCTTTTTTATTTTGGGATAGGTGCTATTTTTATTAAAGGTGTTCAAAATGCTAGTGTAGAAATGAAATCTGGTGAAAAAATAATTGGTGAATTGTTAGTGGTCCAAGGAGATACATTAATGATTACAGATTACAGTTTTTTTACTAAATCATATACACTTTCAAATGGTTCATTAGTTCATGAGAAATTAGCAAAAAAAACCTTGATTAATAGAACAGTAGAAAAAATAGAAAACTAATGATAGTAAAGAAACCAACAGATAAAGTCAAATTAGTAGAAAGAATATTCTTAGCAGGTACAATTGATATGGGTAATTCTGTTGATTGGCAAAAAGAAGTTACAGAATTTTTAAATAAATATGATGGTGATTTAACAGTTTATAATCCACGTTGGATAGGATAATTCTTAGAAACAAGAAATGAAAAATCCACAATTCAATCAACAAGTAAATTGGGAACTTGCATGTTTAGAGAAAGCTGATTTAGTTATAATGTATTTTGGGCCTGATTCAAAATCACCAATTAGTTTACTTGAGTTAGGACTATTCAAAGATAAGATTGTCTGTTATTGTCCTGAGGAGTTTTACAGAAAAGGTAATGTTGATATAGTAGGAGCAAAATATGGTTTCCCTATTTTTGAAAATATAGTATCATTTTATTTAGAGATTAATAAAAGATTGAGACAAGAAATATGAAACAATTTACATTTGAAAAAGATATAGATTCAAGATGGTATGTTGTATTACCAGAATGGCCAGGTGATAGAGCAGATTTAGAAATCATTTCTGGTGCTGATGCTTTTTGTGAAATACTTGCACAAGGTGAACAAAATATAACAGTTGGAATGTCAATAGAACCTTTCGATGGATATAGATATAAACTAACATTTGTAAATCATGAAGGTGGTGGAGGTGATTATCATTTAACAAGTTTGTTTTATGATTTCCCAGTTTGGTTATGTCATGTAACTAAATTTGTATTTGGATCAATGCCGGAAAATATTTATATTGCATAATTAGGAATTGTCATATATTAGTTGTATATTAGTATTCAATCGAAAAACAAATAGAAATGAAACAAGAAAAAATTAACTACAAAGATTTAATGGACTTAAAGTTCAAACAAGGATTCATGAATTGTAATGTACACAAAGAAAAACATGGATATGATGACTTTTGGGTAGAGTTTAAAATGAACAAAAGATTTATTATTACTTGGGACCATAATACAAGAACAGCAGAATTGTTAAGAATGGAAAAAAGAGAAGATGGTTCTATTGAAGAGAGGATTCCTATTAAAGATTTAGTAGAAGTTAAAAAATATTTATATATATTTGGGCATTTAACTAAAGAACAATCAGGTATTTATGAACAATCAGGTATTTATGAACAATCAGAATATAGTACAAACTGTTAATTATAAACAATAAAATTATTTAAAATGGATAAAATTTATCAAGAACAATACGAAAATTTCATAGGCAGAACATTTAAACATAAAGATTTTCCAGATATAATTTATAGTTTTCAACCTATAAAAAACGAAAAAGTTGAAATTAAAATTGAAAATATGGAAATTGAATGCGTATCTTACGAATTAGAAGAAGTATTAGGATATATTAGAGATAATGTATGGATTGTTAACGATTAAAACACAAAGAACTACTTGAAAAGGTGGTTCTTGTTATTGTTAATAACTTTGTTAATAACTTTGAAAAATAAGTGACCCAAAAGTTGCAATTGTCAATTAATTGTCGTATCTTGTATTTGTTGATGTGAGGGACTAACCATTACACAACTTTAATTTTAAAAACTACTATTATGGCTACATCTAAAAAAACTACTAATGTTCTTGAATTAATTGAATATGCTAACAAAAATTTATCAAGGAATGATGACTTTGCAACAAGAGAATTCAAAGCAGGTGTCTCTCTTATGATTGGAAAGATTTTATTGGATTCTAATAACTATTGGGGGTTTACTTTCATAAAAGGTAAAGGAAATCCTACTGATTATAATTTTGATGGAAAAGAGTTTTACAACAGAGTTTATCACGTTCATCCAAAATTAAAAAAATAATTTGAAAATAATTGTTAAAAAATTAGGATATGTCAAATGAATTTCGTATCTTAGTATTGTTGATGGGATGAGGGGTATAGATAACTATTAAAACTACTATTATGACATACGCAGAAATTGAAAAATTGATTGAACAAAATAAAGTTAAAATTATTAATGGTGATGATGTTCAATCTATTCAATCTTATAGAGAATGGAATGAAATTCTTGAAAAGAAATTGAAAGACGTAAGATTGTCAGTTTATTCAAAATTATTAAAATAACATTTAAAACTACTACTATGGATTACAAAGCAAAACAAAATTTAGTTAAAGATTATCAAGATTTATATTCTGATGATTTACAGAAATTAAAAGATAACTACACATCTATTTTTCCAAACGGAAAGATTAATGCAAGAGTTTACAGTGGAATTGGAGACCCTATATTAAGTGTTTCATTTTTATTGATTGGAAACAATGAAGATCAATCTAATGGAATTGTAGATAATGATCCAATTATCACAAAATTCATTGCACATTTACCATGTATAGAATCTCCTTCTAAGGAAACAAAATTTAAAGTTGAAAGACTTGTAGGTGATTTGTCTATAAGACCACCAGAAGGTTCTTATTTAGCAATGGGAAGGGTTCGATTACCGTATAGGAAAAGTACCGGAGATATTGGAAAGCAAATTCAAAATTTGACAAAATATTTCAAGAAAGTTGGACAAACAGTTATTGACAACAAAGATAATTTGTACAACAAAGATATTAATCAAAAGTACTTAGACATTAATGTTTAAGAAACTTTTGATGTGTTAAAATATTTGCTTATAAAATAGCATTTAATAAACAACTAATCTATATGAAAAATACAAGAATATATTACGCTATTAATCCAAATTGTGCATCTTATCGGTGGATTACAAGAGGACCAGAGGATTATTATATAATGATGCACAAAAATGATGTATCTAAATCAAGGTTAGATGGTCATAGTTTCTATTATACAATGAAGTTTACAGAAATTACAGTTCAAGCAACTAAAGATTGGGCAAACCATGTTATAGATAATAGAACTTGGATTTCACAAAATGATTATGAAAATAGAAACAAGATACATGAAAAACTTAAACAAAGTATAGGTAGATTAATCAGTTCACAACATACAAAAGGAACGGCGTATGACTTAGGGGATATTTTAAAACCTGCGACTGTTCAATATTTAGAAGGTCAAATTATTATAGCAAAAGAAAAATCGACACAGAGTTATGCGTGGATTTTCAAATTAGGTTCTAAATCAAGAGAAAAAGACAGATTTAATTTAACTTGTGGGTTCAAAATAGGAGAATTTGAAGTTTATTCTAAACTGTCATCACAAGCATTTGCAGAAACAAAGGATATAGTAAGACACGCAACCGTAGAAGAAGTTAGATGGTTTAATGATTGTATTTTAAATAATAGACAAACACCAAGACCTTGTAATACAACACCTATTGACCGTAGTGAAAGTAATGAACCAAAAGGTATGATTTCCTTTGAAGTAAATAAAAAACAAAAACAAAAACAAAAATCAAAAACAAGTAAACCTAAATTATCAATAAATAAAATCAAAACTTATGAGTACTAAAAACAAATTTGCAGACGAAATTTTGGCCGAATTAAACAAAGACGAAGCACAAGTACAAAAAGAAATAGTGTTAGACACTATTGATGATTATTCTATTCAATGTTCAACACAAATTGGATTCTTAAAGACTGGAAAAATTCCACAATTAGAATTAAAGTTGAAACAAGCAGAAAGAGATTTGTCTGTTGCTAATAAAGATTTATCTGCAGCATTCAAAAATTTACAAAATGGTAAATTCGAAAGATATATTGAAAATATCGGAAAAGCTGAAGACAATGTTACAACAGCAGAAGAATTAATTGCAAACATTAAAGAAGATGTTACAGATGTTAAAGAACAAGTTTCTAAATTCGAAATTTTATTAGCGAAGTTATCAGGAAAGTAAAAAATCCTATGAAAGGTGGTGATATTAATATCACCACCTTTTTAAAATCAATTGTTGGTAACTTGTTAATAACTTTAGAAATTTAATTGATCCAAAAGTTGCCATTGTCAAAGTAATTCAGTATCTTAGTATTGTTGGTGAGGGGGTAAAATACCTTTGAACTTTAAATATTAAACTACTACAAAATGGAAATTACAGCAAAAAACGAAATTCAAAAGAAAAACATTGAAAGTTATATCAAATACTACAAAGGTGCTTATACATCTTTAGCAGATGGTGAAGTTCAAGTTGTTTATTATACATCACCTCGTAACAACAAACCTGGTGCTTTTATTTTTAAAGGTAGAAAACAAACACCAATTTCAAGTTATTATTATGAAAATGAAGAACGACGAGCATTAAACATAGCGAAAGTTATTAAAAATGTTGAAGATGATAAAATTTGGAAAGCAGAAAGAAGAACAAAAATAAAAGCAAATATTAATGTTGGTGATATTCTTTACACAAGTTGGGGATATGAACAAACAAATATTGATTTTTACAAAGTAGTAGGATTAGTTGGAAAAGTAACTGCTGAATATGTTAAGATTGGTTCTGAGATTGTAAAATATACTAGTGCTGATTCTGCAGATGTTAAACCAGTTCCATCACAAGAGATTGGAAGTGTTCAAAGAGGTAGAATCGGAGTTCACGGTTTGAAAATCGTAAGAGAATATGCTTCGAAAACAACGGTAGATAGTACGCATCACAGTTCATGGGGGTACTAAGGGGTCATTAGTGATTAAATAGTCTTAATATAAAAATTATAGACTATTAATTATAACGTTTAGTGTAAAAAGCGTTGAGTCACGAAATGATTATTTACACATTGTTATACACTTTTAAATTATTAAGATATGAAAAAATATATGGTTACAATTATGACAATCTACGGGTCTTTGACAGTAGATGATGTTTATGCAGATTCTTACGATGAAGCAATAAAAGAAGCTGATAGATTGGCACGAGACGCATTAGACACGTCAAAGACCGATGAAGTACACGAGTATTAATTATGTATAACAAGCATATAATAACTATTTTTATTACATAACTATCAAAATATATTAATATGTTTCTTATAGATATTAATTATACAAATAAATACCATTATAGTTGCACAAGTCATTTAAATTGGTTATCTTAGTATTGCTGGTGAGGGAGATACCTTCACTGAATATTTGACTAAAGTAAAAACATTACACATGAACCAAAAAATATTTGTTATTTCAGATTTACATTTCAGTCATTTAAACATGGCAATTAGTCGTGGGTTTGAAACGATTGAAGAACATGATGAACATATTATTGAAAACTGGAACAAGGTAGTCAATAAAAAAGATACTGTTTGGATTCTTGGTGACATCACTATGGAGAAAGTAAGTCCTTACCCTTTATTGGATAGACTTAATGGAATCAAAAATGTTGTTTTAGGTAATCACGATATGCCACAACATACTCATATTATGATGAAACATGTTAATAAAGTATGTAGTGTTTTTACTAAGAAAAAAGTGATCTTCACGCATATTCCTATTCATCCAAGAGAATTAAATTTTAGATACAATATAAACATACATGGTCATTTACACAAACACAAAGTAACTAAAATTACTGGGTCAGGAATTGATGAAAGAGAAGTACCAGATGACAGATACATAAACGTATGTTGTGAAAATGTAAAATTTACGCCTGTATTATTAAACACTTTATTAAATTAGAAATATGAAAAAACACAAAATAACATGGAACTTAAATTATTATATGGATTATTAGAAATTGCAATTTTACTTAATACAAAAACTAAAATTTGGGGATTTTGTATTGGTGATAAATATTGTTACACATCAATAGACGGATTTGAAAAATTAGTATAATGGAAAATATAGTAGATGCATTAGGAAATGACATTGTAGTTGGTATCTACACATCACGAGGTCACTGGTTCGAATCCAGTATTCATTGCAATGTTCACTTGAACTTAGTGCTAGATAGTGAAAGTCAGTATCATAAAATCTAAAGGATTGGAAAAGTACGGGAAGAACTAAAATAGTACTTGAAGTTAAATCAGAAGAAAAATTATTAACTTTATGTAAAAAAGCAGAAAAGTTAGGTATCAATGTTTTCTTAGTCAAAGACGAAGGTAGAACTTGTTTTGCTGAACCAACTATTACATGTGCTTGTTTAGGTGTTGATACTAAAGAAAACCTTGATAATATTACTAAAC
>Ga0307935_1000081_pt1 | contig 44107 bp, 67 predicted proteins | sample OrgLakmetageno92_FD_201827 | JGI IMG/M metagenome (GOLD analysis project Ga0307935, IMG submission 201827) | Saline water microbial communities from Organic Lake, Antarctica - #92 | ecosystem: Environmental > Aquatic > Non-marine Saline and Alkaline > Saline | place: Antarctica: Organic Lake...
GACCTAGAAGATCTACCAGATGCTCAAAGAGAGGCGTTCCTGCATGGAAACTGGGATGTATTCGAAGGACAGTACTTCCCTGAGTTCGCTAGAGATATTCATGTGACCGAACCTTTCTACCCAATTATTGGTATCAAGCGAAGGATCATGGCTATGGATTATGGTTACGCAGCCCCGTCTTGTGTCCTGTGGATGTGCATAACGAATCAAAATAAGATCATCGTTTACCGTGAGCTATACCAAAATGAGTTAACCTACGAGCAGTTAGCAATCAGGATTGGAGCGATGACGCCTGTCTCAGAAACGAGGGAGATCAAAGTGTTGGTAGCAGATCCTGCGATCGTGAATAAAAGATCTGATACAACTGGAACGACTGGGAAAGATGAATTAGAAGCTCACCTAGGAGGGGTTAAAGTTGTACCAGGGACTAATCGTCGAATCGATGGATGGATCAGGGTTCGTCAGCACTTACAACCGAAATACAACCCCAATACCAAGCAGAATGAATCGATGATAGAGATTACATCTTCTTGTATCAACTTGATTAGAACGTTACCTGAGTTGATCTACGATAAGGGTGATGTCGAGGACTGTGATACAACTGGAGATGATCATGCTCCAGATACATTGAGATACGGAGTTATGTACCTCTCGAATGAGAAACCAGGATTCGCGACCGTGAAAGATATAAACGATAGCATGACTAGAGGGAATACCGCTAAGCATAAGCCTACTGATGAATTCAAGGAGACTAAGTTCTTCAAAAAGAGTAGTCCTAATCGAAAACAAAATTTACTAACGAAGAAGTATTGATTATTATCAATTTAAAATATGGCTAAAAAAGAAACCGAGAACAAGGTAGTGAGAGCCCCACAGCTCACGAAGCCAAATGAGAAACTAAGTAATAAACCAAGAGATGGTAAACCAGGCTTTATGCTTGGAGCTTCTGGTACGGTTATCTCAGAGGGTATTATATCCGAGGAGTATAACTCGAGTTTAGAGGGTCAATCGGGAGCAGCTATCTGGGAAGAAATGAGAAAGTCCGATGCTCAAGTGGCTGCAACTTTAGCAGTATGTGAGCTTCCATTGAAATCAACTAAGTGGTATGTAGATCCTTATGTTGGAGAATCCGGTGAATCAGATGGACAAGCTCAAGAGATTTCTGATTTCGTTACTTGGGCATTATTCGATGCAATGGATCTTACTTGGGGACAATTACTTGATGAGATCTTTACGTTCCTGCCTTTCGGTCATGCAGTCTTCGAGAAGCAGTTAACTGGAGATGGTGACAAAGTATGGTTCAAAACCCTCGCTAGTCGCAAGCAAACCACTATTCTTAAGTGGGAACAAGAAGACGGCACTTCGGGTATCAGGCAAGTCGTTCCACAGGAAATTGAAGGTGGACCAAATGATGGCGAAAAAGAAGTGGACATCCCATCTCATAACCTGGTAATATTCACCCACAAGAAAGAGGGTGAGAATCATGAGGGGGTATCACTCCTGAGACCAGCCTACAAACATTGGCACATTAAATCGAATCTTTACAAGTTCGATGCTGTTAAGCACGAAAGAGCAGCAGTAGGAATCCCTGTAATGTATATGCCATCTACGGCGTCTCAAGCTGATAGAGCAGCAGCCCAAGACATAGTAGATAACGTTAGAATATCTGAGCAAGTTGGAATTGTTATCCCGGGTACCAAGGAAGAAGGATGGTTGTTTGAGTTCGCCCAAACACACGGCGATAAAGGATCTAATATCTTCGAATCAGTTAAGCATCATAACCGAGAGATTAGTAAGGTTATTCTCGCTCAGTTCTTAGAACTAGGTACAGACGGTGGTTCTCAGGCATTATCTAGAGATCAGACATCTCTGTACCGCTCAGCCGTGGAATTCATTGGTAAACATATTACTGATGTATTCAATCGATACGTTATCCCTGAGTTAGTGGATATGAACTTCGAGACTGATCAATACCCTCAATTGAAATTCAGAAAGATCGGTGAATTAGATTACTCTGACATCTCTTCTGGCTTGAAGTCGTTAGCAGATAGTGGAATCATTATCCCTGATGACGAGATCGAAGCTTACATCAGAGACATGTTTGATCTTCCTGCTAGAGATACTGATGGAGATGATGTAGAACGAGGTCAACGTGGTAATACCGATGGAGGTGGAGAACCTACTAAGAAAACTGATCCAAATGGTAAAGGTAAACAAACGACTATTCCAAACAAGAAAGAGGTAAAGAAAGAAGTAGATAAGGCTACTAAAGCCCATGAACACGATGACGTGGGAGTATTCGATGAAGATTATCACAATCTAAGCTCCAAGATCGATAACAAAATGATCTTAAGCCTCCAGAACGAAGTTACTAACCTAGACCAGAAAGCTAGGCTAAAAAAAAAAGGGTTTAAATTCAACGAGTTCGAAAAGAACGCTGTAAGACCGTTGACATTCGCAGAGCGAAAGGTTAATTTTACATCACTGAAAAGATCCATGGATTCTTTCGGTGATTTACTAGAAAAGCAGCTTACTGATATTACTAAGAAACAAAGAGATGACATACTCAAGCAACTTAAGTCAGCAGTGGACAAAAACGACGTCAAAGCAATTGGGAAACTCAAGATTAAATTCAAAACGGAACTCGCTGCAGCGCTCACGAATGTTCAAAAAGAAATGTTCGAAATTGGAAAGAAGTCAGCTGCAACTGAGATGGTTGTTAAAATACCACCAACGAATGCAGCCGTTCGCGGAGCAATGCGGGTTCAGAACAGTGCTATAGCAGATGAACTCATAAATAAGATGGAGAACGTCGTTAGGATTAACTCTGCTGAGCTTATTACCAAAAGAGGTGGTGACATTAAGGACTTAGCTTCTGCTGAAGCTGTGGCCGCTGTATCAGTTGCACTCGATAAAGTGATTGGAAAAGCTATCAAATCTCTAGATTCTTTAACTGTTACTGGTTCAGTGAATATGGGAAGAGCTTCAATATTCGAACGTTACCCTGAGAAAGTTTATGCAATGCAGTACTCCGCTATTATCGATGGGAAAACTACTGATCACTGCCTTAGCCTTGACGGTAGAGTTGTTAAACCAGGTTCTAATGAGTACTTCAATTACATGCCTCCTCAGCATTATGGATGTAGATCTATCTGGGTCGAGATCCTAGTAGATGAAGTCTTTAAGCCTGCTATCGATGGAATCCCATCGTCCATACCCGCTACTAAGACTATCGACACTGCGACACTTCTCAAGGTTCCAATCGTTAGTAAGGACAGCCCAGCTATAAGAATAATCCAGACTGAGATTAAGCAAAGAAAGGATAAGCTGAGAATATTAACTACTGCGGGTAACTTCCCTAACAGGCAAAAGAACCACAAGAAAAGAATATCTGAGCTTGAGAAAGCGATCAAGACTAAGCTAAGCGAAGATAGAAACTTGGTATCTAATTACTTTAAAGACGTATTAATTGCTGATGGCATCAAGTTCTAATGGCTAAAATAACAATGGCTGTCATATTAGACGAGAATAACAACGTAGATGTTCAGTACTCTGGTACTCACGCCCAGTTGATTAATATGTTGGGTGGATTATCAGTTGCTAAAGATTGGTGTGTAGGCCAGTTAAAAGTGGGCTCTCACGTTAAATCATCTGAGCCAAGTAAGAAGGTAGGAAAAAGAGATGCAATGGATTACTACTTAAATAAAAGACAGGAGGCTGAGGATGCACTCAAGGCGGTCTCAGAGTCTGACGATAGAGCTCAGTTCGAAGTGAGTTAGGAATTTATTTTTTACATAACCCAATTTAAAACTTATAATTCTAATAATCATGAAGATTACACCAAAGCAGTTCTCGGATAAAAATAAGATTTCGCAAAAACTAGCGAAGACTATTTTGGATGTTCTTTACTCTAAGGGTTTAGATGCCGCTAACTTAAGCAGCGTGATCTGGAGATTAGAATCGTACTTCGTTAAAGAGGAGCTTAAGAAGCACCTCGAGAAAGTGAAGAAAGAAAAGATCGAGACAATTGTTGATGACGTGATAGCTGATATGGATATGTACGACCAAAAGGAGTACAAAGACAATGAGGTTCACGTGCAATTGTTTTCTGATTTAGTATTCGCTGAAGAACCTAAGCCAAATGCTAAGTTCAAAGCAGGTCAAGAGGTGGAGATTCAAATTATGCGAGTTGGGACGTGGAACCATCCTATGTACGGTAAATTTGCCATTGGCAAAAAGGACCTTGCAGAAGTGGTTAGCAATTTCGATTCTAACGAACGCGGCATCAAGCTGGTTGTTGACGAGAATCACGAACCAGACCACAAAGCACTCGCATGGTTTGAGTCCCTACGTTTAAGTGAGGATGGTACAAAGCTTTATGCAACCTTATCGTTGAATAATGCTGGAGCCAAAATCCTAACTGACGGGTCTTACAAATACTTCTCTCCTGAGATTATCTTTAAAAAGAAAGATGAGGAGACTGGTAAAAAAGTAAAAAACTTATTGATAGGTGGTGCATTCACTAATAGGCCCTTCTTCAAATCGATGGAACCATTGATGGCCAACGAAGATGCAGCCTCACGATCACAAGTTTTGGGCGAAGGTCCACAATCCCTATTATTTTCTAATTTGAACAGCAAAATGAAAAAGTTCCTAGAACTAATTTCGAAGTTTTCTGAAATGGACAACATCTCAGAGGACCAAAAAGCTGAACTCGAAGCTGCATTCTCAGAGCTTGAGGAAGATGACCAGACTGCGGAAATTAAAACCGTATTCAAGGAGCAACTTGCTAAGTTCGGAGAAGGTGACGACGATTCAGATGATGACGACGACTCTGATGACGACGACGATGCAGATGCCGACGCTGATGCGGATGCTGATGCAGACGAAGACGATGAAGACGATGAAGACGATGAAGATGACGAAGGTGCTGATGGCATCAAGGCTTCTGAACCTGACGCAAACGGAAACGTACAAGTTAGCGCAAAATCATTCGCCATGCTAAAAGAAACAGCTAAAATGAGCCGAAAGCTTATTAAAAGCCAACGTAAAGCTAAGTTCAGTGAACAAGCTAATGCATTGGTATTCTCTGAGACTAACAAGTCTGGAGTGATCCTACCCAAGACTAAGAATAAAATTACTAAGTTCTGTCAAACCCTTGACGATTCTCAAGTGACAGCATTCTTCGAGATCTTGAACAAAGTTAAGATCGTTGACGCTAAGATGATTGGCTCAACTAAAGGTAAGAAAAAAGAAGTTGCATTCTCTGAATCAGGGGCAACTAAAGAAGAAGCGATTCGTTTCTTCCAAGAAGACATGCAAATGACTCCAGATGAAGCAGCTGCTGCCTACTCTGAAGCACAGGCACAAGCAAAGAAGTAATCTATAATTTAACTTGAACCATTCACATGGCTGCTAAAACAACCGCAACCGATTCAGAACGAAAAGATGGTAAATTGCTAGCGTTTCCAATGCTAGCATCAGTTAAGATCTACAAAGGATCTACTGTCGTAGCAGATGCTACAGCCCGTTTTGCTCAAACGAATGATGGCGCTACCATCACACTAGCTGCAGGTGATAAATTCCTAGGAATTTGTGCAGAAACAATGGACAACGTCGGAGCTGATGGCGACGAGGATGTTCGAGTATACCGAAACGGTGTACATTTACTAGAATTCACAGACGCATTGACCGTTGCAGATTTAGGGAAACCAGTTCTCTTGAACAATGTTACAGACAATGGCGCAGTAACGGTAACATCTGACTCTGGTAACCCAGAGGTACAAGTTGGTGAAATCGTTGAGATAGTAAGCGCGAGCACTGCTCGAGTTGATATCGCAAACGCAGTAGGTAATTTAGTTGCCGACGCTGCTTAATTTTTTTAATACTTAATAGAACTTAAACAATGTTAACTCGACAAGATGTAACACGTCTCCAAAATGCGGGTCTTAAGACACAGTTCTTCAAAGGATTTGATACAGCTCCTACTACTATGTACATGAGCATCTGTACCGAGATTCCTTCGAACGGTGCGTCTGAAGATTACGCCTGGTTGGGAGAAACGAACGGACTAAAAGAATGGAAAGATGAACGTGTACCACATGCGTTACTCGAAACCGGATTTAGTCTACGGAATAAAGATTACGAAGATACTATTGCAGTAGATCGTAATGCTATTCAAGATGAGAAGTACGGTCAGATTAAAATCCGTGTAGGTAACATGGGTACAATCGCTAAGCAATCTTACGATGAGATTCTTACGGCTAAGATTGAAGAAAATGGACTCTGTTACGATGGACAAAATTTCTTCGATACTGATCATGAAGAAGGATTGAGCGGAGTTCAGTCAAATGTCGCTACCTCTGGTATGGCATTTACAGCTGAGAATGTTCAAATCATTACGTCACGGATGAAGCGATTCAAAATGAGTAATGGTAAACGAGCTAAAATCAAACCATCTACGTTGATGGTCCCATCTGACTTGGAATGGGCAGCTCGAATCATGATGGATCCTAAAGCAGTTTCAGTTACGACTGATCCTAGCAAGGCTATCATGAAAGATCTACTAGATATCATGGTAAATGATGAACTAGAGAACGATGGAGTAGATTCTAAATACTACGTCCTTGATCTTAAATCTCGTGGAGTGAAACCATTCATCTTCCAAAACCGAGAAGCTATTACGTTCACGTCACTGGATAATCCAAACGACCAAGACGTATTCATGCGAAAGACCATCTACTACGGTGTTCACGCTCGCTTCGCATTCGGTTACGGTGATTGGCGTCAAGCTTACCGAGCTCAGAAGTAAAAAACTGAAGAGTGATCGACTGGACCCTTCGGGGTTCAGTAATTACTTTTTAATTCCTAACAAAAAATAATCATGGCTAAAGGTAAAAAAATCGTAGTTCGAGTAAGTCCAAGCGTCCAACAAGGACGACGACGTCGAGCTGGTTTCGTATTCGATCATAAACCCTCTTCGGTAGTAGTTACTAAAGAGCAAGAAGAATTAATCAAGAACGATGAATTTCTATTAATTGTCACAAAAGGCCTCGCTCTCGAGGATGGAATGAAGAATGCTAACACTTCTGATAAAACAGCCTCTGAGGATGACGCTGGTGACGAGGTAGTTAACACAGATGATAGTAATAATGGCGATGACGCTGGAAACGACCAGGGTGGACCTGCAGCGACTCCTGCGCCAGAAGCGGTCAACTTAGATGATGACAAAGCTGATAAAAAGAAAGCTCCATTAAGTTTCGATGAACTAATGCAGAAATCACCTAAAAAACTAGTTAAGATGCTAGTTGGAAAAGGAAAAGTAGACGGAACAGATTTCGATTCTAAAGCTGCTAAAGAAAGCCTAGTTAAATTATTATTAACCCTTGAATAACATGCAAATCAAAAAACCAACTCTCGGAACATTGATCAACCTGTTTGACGAGATCTCTACTTACCGCGTAAGTAATGGGTCATTCTACACAGGGATTTTACGTTCAACTCGTAAGCGTCGTCTTCGAGACCCTCAGAATCCAGGTAAAGATCTTCCAGCTCACAGCGAAGAAGATATCAAGATCCAAGAAGAAGAACGTATCGAAACCATGATCGAATCAGTTGAAGATTACGCTCTTGAATTACGTAAACACTTTGGACTTCCTAAAGAAGATTAATAAATGGCAAATTACAGCACGGTGTCAGAGGTTAGGAGTGAATCCGGTTTTTCCGGAGACTCCTCTGTTCCAGATGAATTGATTCAAACTTATATGGATCAAGCAACTGGAATAGTACTCTCTCACTGTGCTGCTGTTTATAATACGAGCCCAATACAACCTGGTACTATCAATACTTCAGCTCCAGCTCATGGCTTACTAAAAAGATCTGAGATACTGATAGCATCTGGCTACCTGCTTATAAAATTATATGGCGGAGAGATGGACGGAGATAAAGACGGGTACGATAAAATCAATGAAGGGAAGGCGTTAGTTATGCAAGTGAGTGACAAAAAGGCACCTCTAAGGCTAGTAAATGAATCAGGCTCAGAGTATGGAAGGAATCAGTATAATGAGCACACTAGAATGGCTTTAAGTACTAATTTGAGTAAAGGCGGGCAGGTTTTTAACGTTTCTGATAAATACTAAGATGCAATTAGCTTTCGAAGTAGATGGAGTAATCCAATTATCACGTAACCTCAGAGTTTCTGCGGTTAGTTTGGCGCAAATGGAAGAGTTTCACGAAGAGTCCACAGATATTATTGAGGAAAGATCAGACTCACTGTTCAAAAAAAGAGGGAGAAACCTAGAGAAGTCCAATAAGTGGAAGGGATTATCTAAGGGGACTAAGACTGCTAGAGCTAATAAATGGGGTTATTACAAGCAAGAGCCTAATAATCCATCGTTACTTAGATGGACCGGGAACCTACAGGATAATAAAACTAAGAACTTCAATTCGATGTTCGGTGAGCTATCTTACAACGCTGAGTACGCGATCTACCATCACAAGGGATCGGGGAATCTGCCTAAGAGAGCTTTGATAGATCTAAGTAACTCGACTAACACTTTAATAGTCAAGGCTATGCAAAGGAAGATAGAGAGAGACTTGGGAGTATTTGGAAGCCAATTATAAATTTTACTGAATCGGTATTTAAGATTACTATTTAAATGTAATTATATTATTTACTTAAGTTAATCGGCTATGGATCAGGTTATGTTGGCAATTAAGCAATTGCTTGATACCGCTCGTAAGATCGAAGGATCACCATTGAGCGATATCCAGCGAGTCTTCCTCGGAGACCCTATTGTGATACAAGAAAACATTTTACCTGCTATCGCTATTCAACCTATAGTAACAGATTACAAGAAGCGAGGTTCAGTTTACGATCAAAAGATTCACAAACTAGATATCCGCCTCGTCTACAATTCTAAGACTTTCTTTGGAAAATCTTCTGGACCTAAAGTTGATCTATCGACTGCAGTCTGGGAGCTTGGACAAATAAAGTTTAACTCTTCTACTTCTCATGACTTAGAAGAGGGTGACAGCATTTCTATTGCTGGTTGTTTGCCAGAAGCATTCAATGGGACTTTTGCAGTGAAGAGCATAATATCCCTGAATGAATTTACCGTTGAGAAGACAGCGGATCCTGGAAATTTAACCATAGGCGGAAAAGTCACCAAAGGAATACTAGACGAAGTTTTTTCAGTTACAGATTCTATTGAAAAAGTTGAACCAACGATTGATAAAGAAACAATTGCTAACAGCATTTGCGGAATTATTCAGAAAAATTACAACCTAGCTCACTTCGTTGATGGGATTCAGGTTATACCCTGTGAACAATGCGACGTAACCACCGTTAGATACGACTTTGGATCTAAAGTTAGGCCATTCACTTCTTATGAGGTAACGACCTCGGTACAAGCCCTCGTAGTAGCTAAACGTTAAAACTAATTGAATTAAAATGTCAAACACTATTAAAGTAAGAAACACGACAGACTCAAATCTTCAGATCCCTGGCCATCCAGCCTTCGGACCCAAAGAAGTAAGAGAGGTTGGAGTTCAGTACTCTGAGCGACTCTTGATGAGCCCGTATATCGAAAAAGTCACTAAGAGTGATAGCAAATCAACTCAAAAGGCCGAACGGTCAGTCCAGGGAGTTGATTCAGAATCTGGCAAAAAATTATAATATCTTTTAATAAATTACTAACATGGCCTCAACTAGAGAAGGTTACTTGGCAATCAAAAAAGAGTCTACTGTTGCACTAGCAGTTAAGCCAACGAATTTTGTTAGGTTCAAGAGTGGTGATATTAACTACACTCCTGAAGTTATAGCAAACAATCCTATCCAAGGAACTCGTTGGAATGCTATCACACCCGTTGATGGCAAAGCAACTGCTGCTGGCACGTACAATATGGACCTAGACCTAAATGAAAGTATGCATTTCATCGCTGCTGCAATGGGTAAAATCGCTTCGTCTACTGATATTTCATCAGCTTCAGACGGATCAGTTATGAAGCACGTTATCGATCACGCTAACTCTGTTTACGGTTTAACTATCGAGCAAGGTAAAGGTAACTTGTCTGATGATTCTAATAATCGTCAGAACTACCAAGTAGATCGAGCATTTGGTTGTATCGTTGATAAGTTCACTATCTCTGGTGGCGAAGGAGTTATCGATATGGCTTTAGATATCAAGGCTCACGGAATGCTTCAAAAAGCAAACCTGATCAATGATGCTTCTAGCGGATCGGCAGTTGTTATTAACCTAGCTTCTGCTGAAGGATTCGTTGCAACTGACGATGTTAACATTTTTGATAACACACCTCAGAGTGATACCGCTGAGGTCTCAGCGTTAAGCTTGACAGCTAAAACGTTGACACTCGACTCTATCTCGAATAGTTACACAGTAACCAATTCTGGTAAAGTTGAATTGATTCCTCAGACGCCCTCGTTCACTGATGACCCAAACCCATTCTCGTTTGTTCACTGTTCTTTCCAGTTTGGATCTGACACAGCGGCTGCTGCATCTTCTGCAGAAGAAAACGTTGAAAACTGGGATCTTCAGTACATGAACAACTCAGAAGAAAGATTTGGATCACTTCGGAACACTCCATCTGTAATCGCTGTCAAAGGAAATGGTGCTAAGATTTCTTTCACTAAATACTTTGAAAATGTTGCCGATAGAGATCGCTACCAAGATCGAGCTAAGAGAGCTTGCATCCTTACTATTTCGAACAACAAGATTGTATCATCTGATGATACGAACAACGCAAAAGAAACTATCAAGTTTATTGCATCTGACGTACGGTTCACATCTTACGATATGCCAACTGGAACAGATGACCTGTACGCAATCAACGCTGAGCTGGAACTGTTCCATGACAGCACTGACGGGCGTGCACTAAGAGTTGAATTTACAAACGGTAAATCAGCAGCTTACTACGCATAATTACTTAATTTAATCCCAATAATAATGGCCTCTGTAAATATTACAACCAAGAACACGACAACCGTAGAGCTACCTACTTACGAAGGAGCTAAAGTAGTTATTGACAACGTTTTAACCGTTGGAGATATCGAAGCTATTAGAGCGAGTGTAACAGTAGAACCCTCAGAAGAAGATAAATTCAATGAGGCAGTAGGTAACGCTATGGTTCTTAAGTCGATCGTTTCATGGAATCTATCGGATGACAAGGGTGACCTTGATATCACTATTGAAAACCTTAAGAGACTTCCGTTCAAAGATTACCAAGTAGTTTTACAAGCCGTTACTGGTGAGCAGAAAACAGACTCAGAGGGCAACCTGTTATCAGCCGCTGAAGTCGACGCTGCTAGGAAAAAAAAGTAAGATCTCAATATAAAGTTTGGGACCTCATGAGTTCTGGCAAGGGGATATCAAATATTAGTACCCATATTGAACTAAAAGCAGTTCAAACATACAATAAGGTTTCCCTTGCTCGTGAATTCGGTTGGTCTGAAAAACAGATCGACGAATCGTCAGAAGAGTTTATAAATTCGGCTTCCACTATTATCAACTTGATTAATCATAAAACAAGAAATAGATGACCGAACAAGTAAGAGTTAAAATTATCGGTGACGAAGAGGTTTCACCATTGATGGAGAAGGTTGCAAAATCTTCTGATGAACTCGGTAAAGCATATAAAGATCTATCGTTACAAGCAGGAGCTTCGTTTGCGAAGATGGAGAAGTCTATGGACTTATACGCCGACAAGGCGACCAAGTTCGGTAAAAGTATGAGCCTAAAGGTTTCTGCACCAATCGCTGCTTTAGGGGCTCTCACGATAAAAACTGCAGCTGATTTCGAAAAAGGAATGTCAGATATATCGACAGTTATTGATACAACTGTAGAGGACATGAAAAAAATGGGCAACGAAGTCCAGGACATAGCAAAAAGAACTCCAGTCGCTCTCGGTGATTTGACATCTGCACTTTACGATGTTAGATCTGCTGGTATATCTGCTGCAGACTCGATGACTGTACTAGAGAGATCAGCTCAGCTCGGAGTAGCTGGTCTTGGTACAACGAAAGAAGCTGTGAACGTTGCCACAAGTGCGATCAATGCATTTAGATTCGAAGGTGAAGAAGCAGCAGGAGTGTTCGACGTATTAATGCTTGCTGTTAAAAACGGTAAAACAACTATTGCTGATCTATCTAGGGGTTTCGGTGGAGTAGCCGGTTTGGCGAAAGAGGTTGGAGTTACTTTCGAGGAACTAATGGCGACTACCGCTGCGATGACAGCGACAGGTCTAAAAGCCTCTGAATCCTACTCTTCTATTAAACAGGTTATATCTAACGTTGCTAAGCCGACCGCTGAGGCAATAGAATGGGCAAAGAAGTTAAACATACAATTTGACGCACAAGCTTTGAGATCTAAAGGTTTAGCTGGCTTCATGGGAGACCTAGCCAAAGCTACTGACGGAAACAAAGACGCTGTAATAGCTATGTTTGGATCCGTAGAAGGATTGAATACCGCACTTAGCTTGACAGGAGCTAATGCAGAGAATTTCAATTCGATACTGGAAAGCATGCAAGACCCAACCGGGGTGCTAAGCGAAGCTTTCGCAAAACAAAGTGATACGTTTATGGCTCATTGGCAAATAATGAGAAATAATTTATCAGTAGCCATGGTTAAACTAGGGAGCGAAGTCCTCCCCATGTTATCTAGAGCTGCTGACAACGTCTCTAATGCGCTTCAGAATATGAACCCTACTGTTATCAAGGTTGGAGCGGTTATCGCGTTACTGGTGGCAACTATCGGCCCACTCTCTTTAATGCTAGGAGCAACTATCAAAGGATTCCTAGGAATGTACAAGGCGATCAAGTTCATGACGGTGGTTACCAAGTTATTAACAACGGCTAACCTGGTTCAAACTGCATCGTTGTTTGGTATGACAACTGCTGCTGGTTCTGCAACTGCGTCTATCACTGGTTTATCAATAGCGATAAAAGTATTAGCTGGACCAATCGGTTGGGCAATAGCTGCCGTTGGTTTACTAGCCGTCGCTTGGAAAACTAACTTTATGAGAATAAACGATATAGTTTCTAGCGCAGGTAGGGCAACTAGTGAATTTATGAAAGGCGATATGGCTATGAAAGGCAAGATAGTAGCTATAAGTTTAAAAGCTATATTTAATATATTTAGAGCTTACAACAAAGATGTTTTAGCCAACATGGTGGTTGCAGGCAAAAAGCTTGCACAAGTCTTCATAAAAGGTCTTGAGTTCTGGTCTGGGATTGGAGATAAAATGGTAACCTATATGACCGGAAGGTTTATAGCTTTACAGGATTGGCTTAATGACTTTAGCTTACTAGATACTATGGGCAAAATAGGTAACACTATTATTGACGGTATATGGAAGATAGGCGAAAAGATGGGCTCTGCAGCATTTGAGATTGGCCAAGTATTTAAGAAAGCACTTAAAGGTGATTTCAGTGGGTTTGATTTGTCTGACTTACTATTCGATGAGAACGGTAGTAGCAATATCGATAAAATGATAAATGATATTGCTTCATCTGATCTAGCTGCAAGTATTGAGAATATGCAAAAAGGGATAGCCAATGATTTTTCAGATATCCTTGGCGCAGAAGAGTTTGGGTTTAAATTCTCAAACGAAGCTATCGATGATTTCGATAAATCAATTGCTGGACTAGCTCCACAAATAGAAGCTGTAAAACTAGCACAAGACGAAGTATCGAAAACGACAGAGCAGATCACTCTCGACACTAAGAATCTAACTGATCAACTAGAAGGGAGCGGTAAAGCAGCTGAAGACTCTGCTAAGGAAGTTAAAAAAGAGATGGAGCAAAAACAGAAAGAGATTGCAAAACTTCAGAAAAGTACTCAATCTTCTTTGGATTCACTAGTTAAATCTCACACGAATTATTCAACCAAAGTTAAATCTCAAATAGCTGATCTGAAAAAAGAGTTGTCATCATTGAAAGATTCCTACGAAGAGAATCTATCTGGAATCAATAAAAATATTGGTGAATCAATAGTCGAGCAAGAGAATAAAATCAAGCAACTAAAAGAGTCGTTGAAAAACACTGATGACTTTGATCAAAAAGCTAAGATAAAAACAGAGATTAGTGTCGAAGAGGATGCTCTCAACGGGTTTATGTCTACATTGCCTCAGAATTCTTCTAAGGTTAACCAACTCAAGGATGATATCGCTGCACTAGAATCTCAGTTAGGCAGAATGTCAAGGTTCAAAGAGAACCAAGGAGCTAGAGACGGTGTTCAGTCCCAAATAGATGCTAAGCAAGCAGATATCGATGCCATGAAAAACGCAGAGGGTGGTTACCAATCAGAGATAGAAGAGGCGAGACGTAGACAATCCCTTACTGGTTTCCAAAGAGATATAGAAGATTTTAATTCAAAAGTTGAGCTACTTAAGCAAGAGAAAGATGCTAACGCAGATATTATCAATGCTAAGATCCAAGGGCTTCAAGAGGAAAGAGCTGTAGAGCAGCAAATGTTCGACATAAAGAAAACTGAGCACGCTGAGATACTCGAAGGGCTAAAGAACGGGATAATCGAACAAAAAGAGTTACAAGAAGATTACTACACTTCTTTGGGTACTGGCATGGAGGAGGCTTCCACAAGCAACGCTGATATGACTACTAAGTTCGGAGAAAACTCAGCTATATACAACGAACAAACAGTTAAAAACTCCGAAGCTCACTGGTCAATGGTTACTGCGATCAAAGAAGCGAATGAAACTTTGATCAATAGCATACAAGTCACAGTCGATAAAGCAAAAGTACTTTACGAGCAATTAAAGCAAACTATATTGCAAATAAAATCTGTAACTGCTCCCGCGGAGGGACCAGACAGAAGAAGTACTCAGGACGTTGCGAAACAATTTGATATCCAGGACCCTACTAGCGGCTCATTCGTATCTAAAGGTAATATAACTAATGGGATAAACAGTTCTGCTCCTCAGGATCAATCCAGTGGCTTTAGTGGATCAGCTGGAGGTGGGTCAATAGTTCAGACCTTTAGCTTTACGATAAATGGATCAACTGGAGACCAAGGAAGTATCAATACCTTGATCGATGAAATAATGTTAAGAATAAAAAGAGAATCTCAATTTAATTAAAAATGTATAATTTAGCAACTTTCAATACCACGCAGTACAACGGTAATTACTTCCCCAGCTTAGGGGATTTAGTTACTGACGCTACTAGGTTTAATAACTTGGGCTTGAGCAACTCAAAGGTCCTTAGTAATATTCCACAATATGACAAGCCTGCCAACTTGGTAGTTGACTCATACAAGAAGCCAGGTAGAAACGGTTTTGGTTCTAATTCTCAGACCATGGGGATAAAAAATATTAAGATACGTGGAACCCTTGTTACAGAAAGCCAATTGGAACTAGAGGAGTTAATTGACCAGATAAACGACGAACTAAACGTGGAATTTGGAAACCTAGATATAAAAAGAGCTGACGGAACGTACCGTAGGTATGTTTCAAAAGCATCTGGTATTCAGCAATTTAGAGATGAGCACTACCACTTGGGTTGGTGCCCTTTTGAAATAGATTTCGAAGTGTACGATGGAGTTGGGATGGCCTTGACGGAGAGTTCGTCTGGTGCGCTTGTAGATGAACTGGTTTACAACGGTAATCATGTATGCAGAACAATAGGGAAGAACATAGAAACTCCATCTGTATTTATATTTGCAATTAAGTCCGCTGACTCTGTTTCTAAACTAACTATTAAGAATAACGCCACTGGTGACGAAATAGATATAAATACATCTTTTCTGCCCGGTGACTTTCTTTACGTTGATGGAATAAACTTGGTTTGTTACAAGATATCAGCGGGAGTCAGGACCGACCTTAAACCAGTTGGTAGGTACATAACTTTGGCAAAAGGGGAAAACCCTTATTTAGTAACAACGGTGGGGACTTCTATAAGCACTGTGGTAACCGTTAAGCATATAGATTTATTTGTTTAGGATTTTTAGTTTATAGTGTAATTGAAAAATGCAATTTAAAATGATGTCGGCATCGAACAACGCTGAGAGTCTACTCGATAGCGTACTACTATCATCAGAGGATTCTTTTACCTTGAAACCAGGTAAAGGTGCAGATTTCCCGGTTGGTTTCAATGGGCTGGCAACGGGGGCTGGAACTTCCACTGTTTTGAATATGACTGGTATACAGGCCGCTCTCAGTGGCAAAAGCTTGGGAGTTGGTGATTTCATAAAGAATAATGATTCTGGTTACTCGGCTTCGATAGTCTCGGTATCTACTAACTCGATTGTTACATCTGAGCTAGAGTCTGGAACGTGGGCAAACGGAGACGAAGTCAGTATTGGTGGTTTTGATTTAAAGCTACATAGCAAAGCACCTGATGGAAGTTCTACTGTCTTTGAAAATGTTCTAGTTAAGTACGTTGACAACGATAACGATATAGTTTATATAGAAGCGAGAGAACAAGGAGGGACTACCTCTAGGGACTGGCAAACATCTGATTATGCCACTTTAGTTAGTGGCGAAGCGGCATTTAATGGTCTAAAAGATTCTATATCAACGTCAATGAAGGATATTTACGGCATAAAACATGGAGACATAGATATTAAGGGGGTAAAAGACTTCGAGAGCCTTCCAACTTCTTCAGAAACACCAATCAGCCCTAACCAGTTAGTAACAAAAGAATACGCTGACTCTATTGGTGGGGGCGGCTTTTCTTTGGTGGGGAGTAGATCAGGTGAATTTTTTCCTAGAGAATTAGTTTGGGGCGATATCATTGATAGTGGAACTTACACAGTCAAAAGAAAAGTTGGAGCTGCTGCATATCAAGACATAGCAACGGTTTCCCATGAAGTAGATACCTACATCGACTCAGGAAGTGTTACAGGAGACATCTTGTACAAGATCGAAGCGGAAGACGCTAGTTCTGTTTACACCGTTAGTTCTGAGGTCACTTTTAATGACACAGTGAATGATACGGTGGGAGTTGGTCAATACGGAAATAGCTCTGACGGAGCCTATACTGGCGGCGACTTGGAGAAAGGAAAAATATATCAATTTTCTGGATTTGATCTTAATTCGGAAATGGATTTTTTAGGAGATGGACTAGGAAATGTTTTTATTGACGGAGACATGAATGTTGGTGCAAGTGCTGTAATGAATTTTATTGCAGGACTAGCAGATGATACCGCGCCATCGACGTTAACTGTTCACGATAATGCTCTCGATGTTACTTCTAGCGGAGGATTAGGAGGCACAAACGGTGGAGCAGGTGGAGGCGGTACAAGTGGTTGGGGTCGTGCGGGGGGTGGAGGTGGAGCAGGTGGATCAAGCAGAAATTCAGGAGCAGCAGGAACGGCAGGAGTGGCGGGAACTTTCTCAACTGGAGGTTGGGGAGGTACAGGAGGTTGGGGTACAAACACCTATTCTGAAGCAACTAGGGGTGCAGGTGGCGGTGGAGGTGGAGGTGGAGGTGGTTCTAATTATGCAGAAGGTGGTTCTGGAGGTGGAGGTGGTGGTGGTGGAAAAGGAGGCGTGTTGCTAAACTTTCAAAATGGAGTCACTTTTATCGTAAGTGGAAACGTTGATATCGCAGCAGGGGCAGTAATCAATGGAATTGGTGCTACTGGGGAAGATGGGTTTAGTGGAACAAACGGTTACAATGAAAATGGAACAGCCCGATGTGGAGCAGGTGGAGGCGGTGGAGGTGGAGCAGGTTCAGGCGGAGGGAATGGTCTTAAATTAAATATTCTTCACGGTGGTACATTCTCTAATGAAGGTACTAGTAATCTGGGCGGTGGAGTAGGTGGTGGTGGTGGTGGAGCAGGGGCAGGTGGAACCAGTTCTCATTATGGAACTGGAGTTGCTGGAACGGCACCGACAGGAGGTACTTCAATCGGAGCTACTGGTGGAGTGGGAAGCATAACTAACACGGCATTGTAATATGAAAATTTTTATAAACGGAAATAAATGGTCTACATCACGAATAACTTTCAGTGACTGGAAGCCTATAGAAATTAGCGAAAAAAATGCTGATCTCTTAATTAGGGGGAAAACATCGCTTAATTTTGAAAAAACTACTGACAAAAAAGCGGTAGTTTTCAGCGCGGAAGAATTTAAAAGAATAAAAGATCAAATTGACTATAAAAGATCTATGAAACAAAAAAGCCAAGAAGTTCAAGATTTTATTTACTCTCGATACTCTAAAACTGATCAAGATAATATGAAGTCAAAAATATTATACGAAAGAGAGATCACTGGAAAGGTTCTAAAGTCAACTAAAGAGGATGGAAAAGAAATGTTCGAATGGATAAGCATGGTTGTTAATACGTTTAGATCAAAAGGCTTGTTAATTAATTTTAAAGAACTAGAAAAAAAATCAAATGTTTAGTGAATACGCAATACATATTCCTTGGGTGATAGGGGGCATGGTTGCCGGTATCTGTATAGGTCTTTACTTTGGTTTATTTTTTAGGAATAGAAGCGATACTAGTGATGCAAGGAGATTAATAGCAACTGCTTTATCTTTTTTTTATTCTGCGTTATGGGTATACTGGCACTTGCAGGCAGCACAGGGTTCTTGGGCCCCTGTTGCACCAATATTCGATGCAATAGGAGGTATCACTACCGCACTAATGCTAGGCATAGATATATCAGTTATTGGTAGACTAGTTGGCAACTCAATCGATAATATTTCAAAAACAATTAAAGATGCAAAAAAATAACCCAAAACATTTTATCATAGGGGCGTCAACTCTCCTAATTGTAGGTTTCATTTTCCTGAGACCATTAATGCTGATGTCATCCAATATTTATGCCACAGAGAAACTCAGGTCAACGGAAATAGTAGTCGAGGAGAAAGCGTTAGAGCTAAACCTAAGCTACAACAATGACCCTCTGGAGAGCTTTATTAACTTTAGGGGTATAGAATCACCTGACATAGAATTATTCCAAGAGGTTCAAAAGAATCGAACAATAGCTGAAATAAATCTTGAGGTAAAAGCTAAAGGCCCTCACAAGCTGTATTGCGCCTTTGATGAGCAAGTGGATGATATAGGAATGAAAATTCGCTCAAGGGAGGTTGATGAATTAATTAAGATTGTAAGTTACGAAGACGCATGGTTTTACCGCCCTAACGAGATAGGTATCAGGGGTCAATGGCCAATTGATATACCTCAAGAGGCTTATGAGCAATGTGAAACAGGTAGATTATTTTGGGGTGTATCACTACAATTAGAGATGCCAAACGGAACTATCAGATTGGCAGATGAATTTTATAGCAATATTTTTGAAATAATAGAGTAACATGCAAAATGCGTTCGTTGTTAGCTTCTACGATAAAAACATGGTATTTCTAAATGATTTACCTGACGTAAAAACTAGTCCCATATCTTTCCAGGAATCAACTAATGGTGGTCAAAAAGATATAACAATAGAGTGCTCATACAAATTCGAAGAAAGACCTGATTTTATAAATGAAGGAAACTACGTGAGGATTACACAACTAAACAATGACTATGCACCCAAAGGAAGGTTAGTTTATTCTGGTTACATAGAGGGGTTAGATCCATATATCAAAGGTGGAAACCAAGGTTTAACTATAACTATAATGGGATTAGTTGGCCTCCTTCAGAGAAGCTTCTTTAAAGACGCTGGAGCATTGTCTAGGTCGTACGTCACGACCGATCCATCTATCGTTATAGCAGACGTGCTATCTTCATACCAAGTTGATTACCCTTCCTCTGGCAATGATTTCATAGGAAGCGATGCATTGTCAGTGGAAGGATTGTTAATAAGAGTTGGTAACCAGATATCCAGTACCGGTAAAAGCATAGGGTTCGATTTTGATAAAATAAACCACTTTGACGCAATAAAGAAATGCCTAGAACTAACGGGCGAGGATTGGTTCTGGAAGGTGGACGCTGGTGGTGATTTTATATTTAAAGCTAAGCCAGTTTCCGCGACTCACTCATTCACAGTTGGAAAGGATATACAAGATATAAGCCCAAGAAGATCTATTAGCGAAGTCGTAAACAAGGTTTACGCTGAATACGATTCTGGATTAACAAGTGACTCCGACTCGGTCAGCGTAAACGACTTTGGGTTATCGGAGGATATCATAAACGAATCAACGGCAGATCTTGATGCAGCGGATGAATTAGTGGCACAAAAGTTGTCCTCATCTAAGGATAAAAAGTCTTTTGCGAAGATAACTATAAACAATCAATATGATACGTTCTCAATTAAACCAGGTGATACATGTGAAGTTCTGAACATAGTAAAGAACAATGACATGTTCAACGATAACATGTTCATCAAATCAGTGACCTACGAGGAGAACCTCTGTCACTTAACACTAGAGGATGAACCACTGGAAATAACAAAGGTTTTAAAAAATGCTACACGGTGATAGTATTTAGACGTACTTTTTAACAAGTAATAAGATGGCATCAATTCAATTGGCGTTCTACAGAAACAGCAAATCAACTTTTGGTAAGTTGATACGTTTACAGCAGAGGGTCCAGGGAATACCAGGTAGAAGCTCTATGTACTCACACGTTGAGATAGTTTTCGAAGATGGTTACTGGTTCTCTTCGTCCGAGCAAGACAAAGGTGTTAGGAAGAAAAAAATAGTAGATAACAAAAATAACTGGGATTACCTAAGGGTCCCGCTAACAGATGAGCAAGAGGAATTAGTCAGGGATTGGTGTGAAAGCCAAATAGCTAATAGGTATAACTGGTGGGGAATATTCTTTTGCCAGGTACTAAAAACAATGTGGTTCATAAAGCCTCATGACTATTTTTGCTCACAATACTGCGCTAAAGCACTCCAGAGGGTTTCCATATTATGCGGAGTAGATGCAATAACTATCAATCCAGGAAGGCTTAGAGAAGAGGTATTAACAATACTAAAATGAGAATCCATCAATCGATCGATAACGAAAGGAATCCAGTGGGTAATACAAACGAATTGTTCGTTAACCACCACACTGGCTCAATGGCACCAGATATTAACCAGCGTAATTTCCTAAATAGGGAGGATTACATCTCGGTTCACTACTCTTGTGACAGAAACGGTAAACTATGGCAAATGATGGGCGAGGAGTATATTGCGTACCATTGCGGAGTGTCTTCTTGGAAGAACTTTACAGTTACTAATAAATTAGTGGTAAATCCACACACCGGCGAGAAGTTCACACTAAGTGGTTTGAATCCAGTTTCATCTGGAGTTGAGATAAACTCAGATGGACTTAGCTTTACTGACGCACAGAGAAACGCAATACTAAAGCTAAATGTGTATTGGTGCTTCAAGAACAATAGGAATGCGGATAGGTGCGTAACACACGAAATGATAGCACCTACTAGGAAGTGGGACGTTGGACCTAATTTTTACAAAGAGAAGTGGGGTTCGTGGGAAGGATTCCAGAAAGCAGTTCAATTTGAGCTCGATTTAGTGAGAAAACACTTTAATGATGAATCTGAGTTCCTGGATATCACCTATATCAAGAAGTAGCCTCACAGCGCCATTCCTAAAGAGTTTATTTAAACAAGAGGTGTATAATACCATCTCTTGTTTTTTTATTTAACCTATGCAACTCAAATGGTTTAATGGCTTTTTATATATTAAATTATATAAAATATTTTACAATGTAAAAAATATAATATACAATGTGAAACGTAAATTACTTTTTAACTCAAAACTTTATGACATTTACAACCAGCATAACTTTGCTAATCCTTCTTATTTTTTTTATCGTAGGTTATGCATTCGCTTGCTCTGCTAGAAAAAGAGAGAAGTATGTCGGTATCGGTATCGCCTTTGCATCATGGGTTAATATGATGCTTATTACTTTACAATTAAACGTACTATGAAAAAATTACTATCAAAATCGGCTCCATTGTTTATCGCTATCTTATTCGTAAGCACCGTTGCTTATGCATCTTTCGGTTTTCAAACTAGATCTTACGAAGAACTTTACAATGAAGAAGTAGAAACTACAAATGAAACCGGAGAGCAATATAATAAACAATTAATAAAAGAATTAAGAGCTCGGAAAGATTTAGCTATCTTCAAGGGTCAAGCCGCTTTCGGTGAAAACAACTCAGAGGAAGTGGATCGTTTGCAGAAGCTTATTAGTGAGATCGATGGAATCATCCTCGACTTACAATCTACTACTCAACCAGAATTAACAAGAAGATTAATTGACCAAGAGGTTGCAGTTTTAACGACGGGAGCGTAAAGACTCCAGAAAAACTAGAAACTAATTGGCTCGTCGAAGTTGGCGAGACGTACAAAAACGAAAGAGCTAGTTATGCATACGAATACAGTGGTTTCGATAAAGACTTCGTGCTACTATTGAATGCAGAAAACGGTGCATGGACACACGATTCTGAGCACGGAAAATCTTATCGCCTTTGTTGGACCTGGAAGGCTTGGGCGGGTGGGGTTTTACCAAATCAAACCGATTGCTGGGGTGGTCTCGATCACAATGGTAGTGATAATTTCGTAAAAGTGCACAATGATCACGGATTTTGTGGAGTATCAGATGGATATTATAAGCATATCTATGAAAACCCGAGATTTAAAAGTGATTGGAAGTGGCAAATCGAACAATGTCACAGTTTATATAAAGGTGGCACAAAGTTCTATGGTTGGGATCACCGCGAAGAAAGAGGTAAGAATATAATTTTTAATAATCCATCATAACTATGTCAGTAAACAAAGGTCGTCATTGGTCAAGGAGCTCTATTATACAATGCGTAGCTATGCGAAAAGTGGTTGACATAGCTAAGAAGAGAGTCACAGATAAATCTGCTTTGAATGGGATGGTTTGTTTGTCATGTATCGAATGCAAATGCAAATTCAAAAGGTTCCCAAGTAAGATGAGGCCAAAGAGGTTGTGCCCAGGTTGTTTCGAGAAAGATAAAGGGTATAAACAAAAAAATGTATACTACTTATCCGAAAAAGATAAACAAAAAATAGTTGCGTCAAACGAGATAGAAGGAGTAACAGTGAGGAAGTTATCCGCAAGGGAGATGATGAAAATAAAAGTAGACAGAACTAGGTCTATAATTAATAAAAAAAGGTTATGAGAAAAAACATCCACAGATCGAAACCAGTTAACCAAAGGTGGGTCAATAAAAAAGTTAAATCATTTTTTAAATACCCAACTCCAAAGTATATCGAGTTTATCGATGAAATGCTGAACCATGGGTACGAAGTGAAGTTACTAGAGGTTAAGGTTTCAAAATACATCTTCGTTTGCAAGGACGAAGTGTGGACAAAAGTTAGGTTCTCAAATCACAGGCCAAACAAGTGGCGAGAAAAAGAAGAGGATTGTGATTACTTCGTAGGAATTAGTCACTTCCAGGTTTCAACATGGAAACAAGTCGTAAGTAAGGTGTTAAAAGATGGGTAAAACTAAAGGAAAACAGGATCCAAAAAAAAAGAAAGACATGGCCTTGCGTTTAAAACGTGAGGCTATTCGTTTAAGGAAAAGTATTAAAAAGAAAAAAGCCTATTAAAGTTTACTAAAGTCTATCAAAGTGATACATTCTTATTACCAAATTATTTTTTAATCCCAACATAAAATGGTACAGATATTTGAGTACAAGCCACAAGATCAACCTCTAAAGGTTTTGATCTATGGTAAATCAGGAACAGGTAAGACCCACTTAGGATCTACTGCTCCAAGCCCGATATTCGCTTCTGCAGAAGAGGGTTTACTTGGTACTTCCAGAGAGTCCAAGATTAGTTATGCCACTATTACTTCAGTTAAGGACCTGCAGGACCTTTTTGATTTCCTGAAAAAGGGGGAGCACTCGTTCAAGACGGTTGTCTTAGATTCTATTAGTGAGATCAATGAGATCATCAAAGATAAACTAGAGAAAGATAACAACCGACCTATCCAGAGAGCAGATTGGATGAAAGTCCAAAAAGATATCAAAGCCGTGTTCAAGTCATTTAAAGGATTGGACATGAATGTTATTATCATTGCTCAAGAAAAGATCGTTAGCGATGGAGAGGAGGGCACTATAAGCCAGATACTTCCATCTCTAAATGGTAAGTCATCAACTGATATAGCTTACAGCATGGACGTAGTTGGTTACTGTTACATCGACCCAGATGGAAACTACCAAGTAACTACTAAGCCTCATGAGAAATTAATCTCTAAGTGCCGTGGTAACTTCCTAGAAGATGTCAAATCAACTGATTTCAAGGACTGGATAAAAGCACGTAACTCTATTAAGTCAGGTAAAGAAAAAGAAGTTGCTAACCATGAAGTGAAAGTTGAGCCAAAGAAGCTAGAGAAAAAGAAGGAGCTTCCCCAGCCTCCTCTTCCGAAAAAAGAAGATGAATTCGCACCTGCAGCAAAAAAAGAAGAACCTAAAAAAGTGGCTAAACCAAAAAAGAAGGAGGAGCCAAAAGTAGAAGCAGAGGTTTTACAAGAAGAAGTCCAAGATGATATCACTACTGATCCAGGAGAACAGAAAGCAACTGCTGATCAATTCGAGAATTGGGACGAGGAAGAGGAAGTTGCACCAGTGACTGAGCCTGACCCTGAGCCGGAAGAGGAAGAAGCTGACGAGCCAGAAGTTATGATGGCTACTGCTACTGATGCTTCTAGAATGTTCTCTTTGTGGGATGAATTCTACTCTCTGTTGATGATCAAAGATCCTTCAAAAGAAAAGAGCAGCAAAGACCCTATTAGAAAAGCAACTATCAAAGGAGCTTACGGAGTTGATTCATCTAAAGACATGAGTCATGAACAAGTAATGGATTTCTGTAAAAAACTAGAAGGGAAAATATCTACGTTGACGGAGCAAGTTTCATCAAAATAACCCAATAAATATGTTACTTACAGAAGAACAAAAGGCCAACTTCCCAGTTGGCCACTACTCGGCATCGGCAATCAAGACTTACTTAGAGGATAGACAGGGGTTTTTCAAACGAAACATAAGATTCGAATTCGATCAATACACTAAGCCTGTTTTCGTTATAGGTAGAATACTCCATCACTCGCTAGAGGATTACTATAAATTTATAAAAAACAACGGTAAACCAAGCGAGTTCGATTGGGAGAAAGTAAAAGAAATATGCTTCCTAAAGGAGACAAATACTACTAGGAACGATGATCTAATAGCGAATAATGAGAGAGATTTAGCTGATTTCGTCGAAGTATTTAAAATACCAGAGGATAGCGACGTTAGAAGCGAAAAGAGCTATGAATTATTTAAAAAAGGATTAGCATTGTACGAAGAGCGTATTACTAACCCTAGGTACGAAATAGCTAATGAACTAGTAAAGCTAGATTGGTTTAAGCACGGTAAATCACCAGAGGGTCTCTGCTCTTATTACCAAGAAAAGAAAACTGAGATAATCAAAGAGGATATGAAAACAGAGATACGATTTAACACTACTGTTGCAGACGTATCTGAAATAAAAAGAATATCATTTGATGTAATCGACTTCTACAGAGAAGAGCTTCCAAAAGATATAAAAAAAGTACTAGATGTAGAAGAGAGATATTTTACTCAGTTTACCGACCTAGAGGGCAATGAGATGCCTATTCCGTTGAAAGCCTATGTAGATCTCGTCTGGGAAGATGAAGATGATCTACTGGTTATCGAGGACCACAAAACGGTTGGCAAACCCTCAGAAGCTGGAAACCCAGGTTACGAAATCCAGGCATGCACTTACTGGTTCGTCGTTAGAGCTAAGTTTGGTAAAAACCCAGATAGAATGATCTTTAGACAGATCCTAAAAACTAAGCAAGCTTGCCCACTCAAGAAAGATGAACTAATACAGTTGCTAGAAAAAAACAAAAGACCAGTAACAAAGATAACTTTCGAAGAAACAGAAGAATCTAAATTACTCGAAAAAGATTATGAGATAGCATTAACAGGTCTTGAAACATCAGAGAAGCTAGTTTCAATGGCTTCTGAAATGAAAGCAGCAGATATTAAGCTACTAAGTAAAGAAATAAATGAGGAAAATTATTCGAACCCTATTATCCAGCACTTAGAGAATTACTTTGACGAGGAAGTAAAAGGTTACGATGGAGATGATATATCGGACATGATCAAGTTGATCAAGAAGTGCAAAGTAAAACGCAAATCTATGTTAGTCGAAGAGATGACCAGGTCTGCTATTAATTATGGACTTTGGACTCCGGATCCTCAAGTGGTTCCATACGTTATCAAGTTTGATACAGCTATGATCGAAAGATTCCTAGAGATCTACCGAAGAGTGACCAAGGAGTTATCAGGTCAACCACTAGTGAGCGAAGATGGAATAGTTCAATTCTTACCAAACCCGTTTGGAATGTTCAACGGGAAGGATTCTTGGCAAGATTTCTGCGACGAGGTAGAAGCAGGTCCTTATAATATCAATGATATTATATCCGAGCGCGATAACAGGTACGAAAACATCGAAGCAATCGACCTTGATTCAGATGATTTTTAATATAACGATAATGCAACAAACTAAGTTCACATTAAGAGATATAGAGAGGCTTAAGTTAATACCCTATAAGTACAGCTCTTTACTTAAGTTCTGTAAAGAAGGGAGACTCGAGCACAGCAGGGCTGGAAAATCTGCTAACTCTAGGATCGTAGTTACGAGAGAATCTATAAACAAGTTCAATGAAAAAAGTTTCAAAGATACTAGAAATAGTTTATAAGTTCAATAGTTTACTTAAGGAAGGGACGCCTTATAATGAACTCAGTAAAATGCTCATTGCCCGTCGTCCCTAAAAGGGCGATGGGTATTTTATTATAAAAACCAAACATGGCAAAAAAATCGGGAAATTTTAGGTTATACAGAAGCTTGCTTGAGTCAGATATATGGCTCAAGGAGACTTTTACTAGAGGTCAAGCTTGGGTAGATCTTATATTCTTAGCTAATTATAAAGATAGTTGCTTAAGAATAAGAGGTCAAAGGGTTCAGGTTAGTCGTGGACAATTAGGGTACTCTAAATTGAATCTCGCAAAGCGCTGGTGCTGGTCAAGAGGCAAGCTAAATAGGTTCCTCGATGAACTAGAAACGGACCAGCAGATAACACAGCAGAATATGAATACTACGACAATAATAACTATAATAAATTACGAAAAGTATCAAGGAAACGATACAGCAGACGGTCTACCACCTAGTACACCAGACGGCACAGCAGATGCACTAGCAGATAGACTACATAAAAGAAAGAGTAATAAAAGGAAAGAAAGTAAAGAAAGGAAAGAGAGCGGCGAAAAAGATTCGCCGACACCCTCAGAGATAGCTTTATCTTTCTTTTCAAACGAGAATAGGCAGCTCGAGTTATCTGAGAAGCTTTCAGTTTCTAAGGGGATAGAACTTGAGATCTGCAAAAATGAAGTCAAGAAATTTGTTAGTTACTGGACCGAGAAGAGTAGGAGCGGAAAAAAAGTAAGATGGGAGGATCAAAAGTTTTTTGATATTGGAAAAAGAATGGGAACTTGGATGAAGAACTCCAAAATAGAATCTTCTAGTGATTTAATATTTGATTAAATGGATTTAATTATAAAGAACCAAAATTCGATCTCTAAGGAAGATTTATCGATCTACCATGAAGATATACCACTTTTAATGGAAAGATGCAGAGAGGTATGGTTACGTGAGAAAGATGGCAACAAACCCGTATTCTCTATCGACGCAAGTTTACTCGAAAGAGACATTGTTAGGGTTATTGTAAAAAAACCAAGAAGGTTTAGGATGAAATTCGAGGACGACCAAGGAAAGATTAGGTACAAAGTCGTCACTTGGGAGATGTCTTTGCAAATGAATAAGATAATCGAAAACGGTGGATCTATAAAAACAAAGATTAACGATAAGCTTTATTTGTTTACTAGGTTCCAGTTTAAAGGAATGAGCGAGTTAGATACAGAATTTTTCGACGTAGAGCTCACTATTACCGATGAGGAAAAAGAAAGAAGGAGCGATATGATTCGTAAGTTCTACTCTATGGGTAAAAACAAAGGAGTTAATTTCGATAAAGCAAACAAGGATAACATCGAACTGGTTAAACGTAAAAAAGTATAATAAAAGTTTTACAATATAAAAAATATAATATAAAGTAGGAAATGTTAAACTAATTAAATAACTTTTTAGCAACATGGAAAAAACATTCTTTCAGGCTTTACGAGAGTTGGCTACGATGGCAGAGGGAGCAGAGATGATAACGTTTAAAATTCTAGAAATAGAATTTGGTCACGAAAATGCAGTTGAACTACATGAAATATACAAGAAGCACTTAGATCACCGTATTTAATAATTTTATGAAAATGAACATCTTAAAAGAAGCAGATAAAATCGTTAACGAAAGATCAGAAGAAAAAGATCGACAGTATGGACCATTCTCAGAGGGAATGGCCCGAGCAGCTCAGATCATGTCAGGCGGAACAGGAAAAGATATCACTGCGTCGGATATGTATATCGCTTTAGTCGCTTTAAAACTATCTCGGCAGAGCTATAATCATAAAACTGATAACCTTTTAGACTCCGTCGCTTACTTGGGAGCTCTTAATAATCACATCGAAGAGCAGAACGAGGTAGATGAAAAAGGTAACATAGTGAATAAAAAGAAGTCAGCTTTGCAGTTTGGCACGGAGGTTCACGAAGCAATGGAAAGAAAGTTATTTATCCCCTCGGAATACAGAGGTAGGGGTTGGAAAAGATTAGCAACTATGAGAGATATATCTGTTAATGGTTTTACTAATGCCAAGAGAATGGGCATGAAAAAAACTGCTATGTCGACGTTGATTTGGTCTATAAACAAGGATTATGGATTGAAGATATTTTGCGATAGAACAAAAGGTGTTACTGGGAATTATGTCATCTGCGGATCCCAACGAGGTGACTTAGATTTAGCTGTTTCAGAATGGGATGCAAAAATTAGTTAGTTATATTTCTTAATCAAAAACTAAAATGAAGTTCGAAAGTTTAGCGTCTGCCGGTTTCCCAAATTATCGAATATTTGAGAATGGTGATGTCATGAATGTTAACACCCAAAAAACTTTAAAAGTTATGGGAAAACGAAGGTTGATCACGTTAAGTAATAATGGCTACAAAGAATGGTTCTACGTAGATTCATTAAAAAAGATTTATTTTCCAGAGCCATGGATCAAGTTTCTCAAAAGAATTACAAGAGAATGTTTTGGAGCGTTCATTCTATGGGTTTTTAATATAAAAAAGAAATGATAAAAAAGTTAGACGTATTCGTGGGTAACGGCTTGCTAATAGTGGTTACTGGTAAATCTAATAACGAAATAGCTTACACCTCTTTTAGTAAAATGGGTTCAGATAAAGATGACAAGACTGATCTTGGTTGTGTATCAAGTTGTAACACTGTTTGTATTAGGTTTGCGTTTATTGAAATGATCAATGATGGTTACTCTAAAGTAGATAAAACAATTCACACTATTTAAAATGAAAGGAATATTAATCAAAAAAGATCCGGCAAAGCAAAGTAGGCACGGGGGAGGTGAGTACGTTAGGTGTCATTTTAAATGCGAAGACGGAAAAACCAGAACTCTAGATGTTTACGAGGGTCACCCAAGGAGCAAAATGTTTTTCCAAACAGGTTTGAAATTACAGGGAAGGTATGGGAACTTATCGATTTACAAGGAAAAGTTTATCGATGGCACTTCTAATTTTATTTATTACGGAGTTAAACAATGAAAATAGCAATGGTATCGGTTTTAGGAAATGTCTCAGAATCTGAGAACCATCACTCAGGTGGATTCACGTGGGTCATGCTGGATCAATGGAAGCAGACTTTTGATGCATTGTTTCCAGATGATTTCAGTATCGAGATAGAAGTCTGCAATGATTCTTGTAAATGGACCAACTATGATGCTTTAATAGTCAATGAGGGTCCACATTTTAAGAACGGAGTTTGGAATCTATTCGGGGGAATGAATCAGGTTTTAAAAGATAAACTAAGCGATTTAAACTCTTTCCCCGGAAAGGTCTATTGTTACAAAAATAACGGAATGTTTGTCCCTGATTACCAAGACCTTTGTGACAAAAGAGGTATGGATTTTGATTTCAAAAAAGAAATTAAGGATATTCAGTTCCCGATAAAAAGCAGAATTTTAGAGCTTGGAGATTCCCATGTTTTATCTATCCACAGACCTGGAAATTGCATCGTAAAAGTTGATGGGAAAACTCTTTATGGAATACTTAATCCCAAAGAGGGAGTTAAGATGCTCGAAGAGGCTTCAAAGTTTTACGACGAAATGGTTATCTATTTTGGAAACATAGATGTTCGTCATCACTTGATGAGACAAGAGGATCCAGTGGCTAGCACTAAGAGCTTAATGAGTCAATACAAAGGAGTCTTAGAATCGCTTAATTGCAAAGTTACCCTAGTTCATTTGCTCCCAATAGAGGATGAATCAAGGAAGCTTCCAAAGACTGGTTACTACAAAGGCTCGCCATTTACCGGATCCAGAGAGGAAAGGGAGGATATTAGACAGTTGTTTAATCGATGTTTAAATACTATAGCTAGGATCAATGATTATGAAGTTTTAACTTGGGAAGAGTTAGAGCTAGATGAAAACGACGCCCTTAGTTTCAATTGCATGGAATCGCGTCAATCAGTCCACTTAAGACCTAAGTTCTACAAATTCAAATGAGATTCAATGTAGATAACGACATGCTAGAAGCTCTAGATGATTACCATGTAAAGAGCAAAGCAATGCAATCTTATTACTTGGACATGGACAGCAACTGTTTGTGCGAAGTAGATCTAGAGTTTTCCGTAGATGACGACCTGGTTTTTAACGTTCCAATCTACGACATGTTAGATAGAAAGTACGCAGCATTTAGCTCTCTCACTGAAGCTATAATGAGACCAGATCAAGACCCTAAGCAAAATGGAAGATTTTTTGAGCATTACAAAAGAGATATGGTGGATAACATGATGCTGTTTTACTTGTTCAGGCTTTGCGGATCAGGCATTAATTATGTCCCAAGGGAGAATAACGGTTCAGAGCCGATTGGCACTCACGGATTTGGAAACTTCTGGGTAGCTAAAGTGCTAAGAACTTGTCAAATAGAGACCGGTCCTACTGAGTGGTTGATGGCACTAGAGAATTGGTCAGGGCCTTTCACTGATAGCAAAGGTTATTTACTACCTCAGTTTTCTTACCCTAACCAGAAAGGTGGCCACATGAAGAGGTTTATATTAGAAAACTCCTGGGACCTTGTTTTCTTTTTACATGATTTCGTTGTTAGTAACAAGCAATTAGAAATATTCGAGATCGTTGACGTAGGCAACGAATGGCTGATGTCAAGAGGTTACAAGCGCCAGAACTTCGTTTTAACAGCTTTTGCTATGGATATAGCAGAGTATTACCCTGAGTACGTAGATCCACAATCTAGAACTTACTGCGGAAGCAACGCTAAAAAATGTATCAGAAAAATATTTAGCAAAAAAGGCAAGGTATCTGATTTTGATTTCGAAAACGATGTACTGAGATTCCTAGCTGATAGATATGGATCAACTCCATATTCGGTCGAGGATTCTAGAGCTTGTGATGTTTGGAGGTACTTCAAGGAGTACCAATCACCGGATCACATAAAGAAAAATGGCGGAGTAGAGATGCTTAATAACAGCATATTAAAAACAAAGTGGGGAGAAGAAAGTTACTATAATTGGATTAAAAATTTATAAATGATAAACATTGAAACCGTATACGAATTCCTAGAAGAGAATCAGAAAGTTTTTGGAAAGTTTGGAACACTTGGAGGAGGAGTAGATCACTCAGTTCACAACTCTGGAGACCTGGATACTTCATTTCCCTTTGGAAGATGTTTCCAGTGCTGTAACTTCCTTTATTACATGCTCGGAGCTAAAAAAAGAGGTTACCAGTTAAAGATAATTAACTCGAAGCATATAACCATGTCGTCCTACCCAACTACTCATTGGTTTATCCAAAAGGGAGACGAGATCATAGATGTAACGAGCCACCAGTTCGACTTTAGCTTGGAAGATGTTTACAAGCTTGGAGTCGAGAGTAACCTTGGTAGAACTAGGTTCATGAAAGGTAAAGAAATAATCGAAGTTGGGGACGAGTTATTTGTACCCACTCAGAACACGATGGTGCTCTACGATAAATGGGTCAAGAAATACGGAGTAGTTGAGGACATGACAGATTATTATAATGCTTGGAAAAAATCAAAATGTTTATAAATAACCAGATCGGAATCGGGAATAACGACTTACAGAATGGGAAAGACCTTGAGTATTACCTAGAGCTAACCAAGGATTTTAAATCTAGTTTGCCACCGTTTAAAGTTAAAAACATAGATGGGTTCAATATTATGGACGAATCAGTTTCCTGTCCAGTTGGCTACAAGGCTAGATCTGGGGAGTTCTTGATCCAGAAGTTAAAATCAGAGGGCTTCACTGAAGTGGTATATGTCCAACCTAGACAGGGATTCGCTGGGATAAGTTTATCATGGCTTTGCAAGAAATATGACATGAACTTAACTTTGGTCATGCCATCTTCTAAACAAGTATCTGATCATCAGGCGCTCTGCATAGAATACGGAGCTAAACCGCTGTTCTTGAGGATTGCTTCTATGCCAAATGCGAACAGAGCTGCTAAGTTATACGCAGAAGGTGGTTCACATAGAGCTTATGTCCCTCTAGGCTTAAACCATGAATACGTGGTAGCCGGAGGAGTCAGAGCTTTTCATGACTTTTTCAAAGGAAAAGAACATCCTAATTTTATGTGGTGCGTAATCTCTACTGGCGTACTCTTAAGGACTATGCAAATAGCATTGCCAGATACTAATTTCAAAGCGATAGCAGTCTCTAGGAATATACAACAAGGAGAGCTTGGAAAAGCTAAGTTCTATAGTTACCATAAGCCTTTCCTAGCTAAGTCAGACGTAATACCAACTAAGTTTAACTGTGAACCATGTTACGACTCAAAGGGTTATGATATTATGACAAAAGAGGGAAACGAAGGTGATTGGTTTTTCAGCGTCGCTGGAGATGCTCCAGTTCCGACTATAGATAAAACAAAGATAAACTCGTTCAGGGAATGGGGTGACCACTTTGATTTTGACGTAGAAGGTATAAAGATATAAAAAAGATTTTACAATATAAAAAAGTATATTATAATTTTTACAAATAACAATTAACAAGGAACTAATGACAGCGCATACTACTATCAATATTAAAAAAAGCACTAAGAAGCGCCTGGACGACTTTTGTGACAAAAATCAAAAAGTTAGATCTGGAGTTCTCGATGTAGCTCTTAATAGCCACTTGGACAAAGTAGAGTCTAAGTAGAAACTTAATCAGTAAATTTTAATCCCAACTAAAATGAAGATCACAGGACTAGGCTTCCATGACACTTACGAGCAAGCAGCAAGAGAGATATATTTGAAACCAGATTTCGTTTCCAATCCCAGGGGAATGGAAGTTAAAGAGAAGCTTGGTTTGCACATGGAGATATTAAACCCTTCTCATAATTTGTTCGAAAATAAACACAGAGGCGTCCCCCTGAAGTACTTAGCTAATGAGTTAGTCCTTTATTTTGCTGGAAAATACAACGTATCTTCACTTGGAGATGAAGCTAGTTTCGGAGAAGCTTCTAGTTTCTGGAAAAAGATCGCTAAAGAAGATGGAACGGTTAACTCGGCTTATGGTTACTTATTATTTAAGCACCAAGCTTACGAGCAGCAAACCCAATGGGATTGGATTAAGAATAATTTGATAGCTGACAAAGATTCTCGCCAAGCCATTGCTCACATCAATAGACCTTTTCATCAGTACGATGGAAACAAAGATTTCGTTTGTACTATGAGTTACCATTTTTTCATCAGAGAAAATAAGTTGCACATGCACGTTCACCGAAGAAGCCAGGACATGGTATTTGGTATAACTTATGATGTTCCTTGGGAGCTACTTTTGATGCAATGTATGGTCAAGGAGCTTAAAAGTCATTACCCAGAGTTGTCTTTAGGATCTTATAATTTATTCATTGGATCTGCTCATATTTACCAGAGAGATTACGATACTATTTATAAGATGCTCATGAATGAGTTTACTCCATATAGAATCAGTATTGGGAGCGTAAACCCTATTATGCACAAAGAAGTGAACAAGATGGCATCCGATAGGAATTACAAGTACAAAGGTGGTAAAAATTTCTTTAGTTTCTTAAGCGATAATAGATAATGCCAGGACCTAGAAAGCACATATCAGATTGGAATGCAAAAAAACTAATCAAATTTATGGTTAGGGATTTTGGAGACGTAGATCCCGATGCTGTCCAGAAAATGATTGACTATATTAACTTGTTTTATATAGGCAAAAGGACTGATCCTAAGATGTCCTCGGTTGACCCAGATCAGACTTGTATGATAATGATAATCGAGAAAGCGCTAGAAGAGGTTCCAGAAGAACCAGTCGAATTCGAAGTAGATTTAATGGATTTCTCATGACACCCGAAGAAGAATCGGCAAAAAAATACTATGATCACCAGTTCGAGTCAATGATGGACTTTAGGAAGAAAACTAATTTCAGAAAGGTTAGCCGTGGAGATGAATCAAAGATTAGGGGAGCAGCAGAGAAAATGACACAGATGAAATTTCCTACCGTAAAAGGTATACAAATGCTAGGCAAAACACCATGGCGAAAAAATACATAACAATCTCAAAAAGGTTTAGTCATATAAATATGGCTGAAAAACAGTATAACCAGATATCAGAATCAGAGGTTACGCCTGCTGACCAGATGGAAATAGAGGAGCATTTAGCTAAAATGAACTTAAAGATAATTTGGGCTTAATGACATCAATAGAAAAAGGAATTGAAAAAGATATAGTGAGCTACCTCAACTTGAGAGGTTGGGCAGCTACACCTAACCAAAGCGGGATGCTAAAAGTAGGAACCGATGGAAACGGCGGAAGACCGAGGTACGTCAAGCTCGGACCAGAAGGGACTGAGGATATTACTTGTTGCATAAATGGGAAGTTCGTAGCAATCGAAGTTAAAAAAGATTTAGAGTCTGTAAAAGCTTGGTTTCGTTACCCTTTGGGCAAAAGAGGCAAGAAGATAGCCTTTAGCAAGAGGGTCGAGGCCCAACAACGGCGCAGAGAGGAAGTTTTAAAGGCTGGAGGTGTATTTATATTAACTCACTCAATAAATGACTTAGAAGGCGATCTAAGGCATTACGGCTTAATTCCTTGATTTTAGTAAAAAAGTATAATAAAAGTTTTACAAAGTAAAAAATGTAATATACATTGGTACTACCAAATAACACAAGCAATATGAAACTTCAATTTGAGAAATGCAGGGATGTTAAAAGTCCACAGCGTGGAACACCAGGGTCAGCCGGTATAGATTTCTTTGTTCCAAATCAAGGATCCATAGAGGGCTCTGCTGGTTACTTTTTAAGACCAGGCGAATCAGCTAATATACCATCTGGTATAATCTCTAATATACCAAAGGATCATGCGTTAGTTGGTTTTAATAAATCTGGAATAGCTATAAAGAAGGGCTTGATAGTTGGAGCTGGAGTAATAGATTCTGACTACGAAGGTGAATTACACTTGCATGTTATCAACGTTAGCGATAAACCAGTCAGTATTGACTATGGAGATAAATTAGTTCAGTTCTTATTAGTTAAGACCGATCATTGTGATATCGAGATCGTTGATAAGATCCAAAGAGATGGAAGCTCTGAGAGGGGTTTAGGTAAATTTGGAAGCACTGGAGAAAAATAGTTACTTCGTAATTGACCCTTAGGGGTTAATTATGAGGGAATTGACAAACTCTCACGAAGCTTCATGATCGAAGTGGTTAACTGTCAAAAGGACAGGCCATAGCCTACTTAAGATATGGTGAGTTGCTAGGTACTCTGATGTACAACTAAAACCTAGTTAGCTAAAACACACTCTCTAGTGTGCATCCATGTACCAATGTGGTAATATGATAAGTGGTAACCCCGATAGCTATTGATCCTTGGTAGCTCCTTGGACTTAGGGATTTACATCATTGGTCTAAAATAGGAAAGTTTGAGATGATCAACATACGTTGAGAAAATCGATGCCAATAAGATACTTTCATGGGTGCACTCTAGAGGGAGTAACCGCTAACCGTAACTAGCCGGCAAGTCAGTGGAAAGCTGACACTCCCTCGTTCTTTTACATATCATTACTTACTGGCGAAATAGAAATGCTTGGCTGAGCCCAAAGGTTCTTCAACGGAGTTGGAGGTTTGACCTCATATGGCAAGAAGGCTCTTGTGGACTGGGTATACGAGTAACAAATTGAGTAGACTAAAAACTAATCGGGGACACTGTCTCACGCCCCATCTCGGCGAAATCCACGTAAGTAGTGATTTGTGAGAGAACATCTCAATATTTATTAATTCATGACACATGAAAATCACAAACGAATTGGCACATTTTATTTACTTAATAATTACCGCTTGTACCTGTAATAGCGCAGAGGATCTTAGGTTGACAATTAAATCTTTGTCTTGCTTGCATGACATAGTTGAATCATACGAGAAGCAAAGAGCTAAGCTTCAAGAGCGAGCAATTCCTTACGAGCAAAAAGCTAGACACTTAGTGAAAGCTATCGAGCAGTTTGGAAAAGAAGTTAATGATAAAGGCGAACCAATTAAAAGCGAAGGAAGTGTTGAAAAACTAAATAAAGAACTTGATGCAACTGTTGCATTAATATCAGAGATCGATGATTTAGCAAAAGAACTTAGAGGTAACGAGGTTGATTTCAAGCCTAGTAGCGAAGAGAAAGCTGCTATCAAATCAGTGTTAGTTGAGAATGTCTCGAATTTCTTTGGTCCTAACCCTAGGTTAGAAAATATAGCAGGTATTAGTGATATGCGTAAGTATTTAGAAGCTATTGAATCAATGTAACATGGATAGAGATAAATCAAAACGGCAACAAGGAATAGTTACTCCTAAGAGAGCGGTACTTAGGACTAGGAAGAAGAATGGGATGAGGATCCGAAAAGATAACGGAATCCCTCCCGATCCTGCTGGACCACAGATGATAAAAGACGCAAGAATGGCAAAGCTAAAAAGAAGCGTAGAAAAGTAATTTAAATTTAATCCCAACAAAATGGCGTACAAGAATCTCGCAATCATAGTCGGAAACATGGGCAAAGACCCAGAGCTAAGGAAGTTAGAAAACGATAACTACGTAACTAATTTCTCAGTTGCAACTACTAAGTCTTGGAGGAATAGCGAAGGAGAGAAGATCGAGAAAACCGAATGGCACAACGTAGTCCTTTGGAGACAAGCTGCAGAGTATTGTTGCTCTTATGCTAAAAAAGGGATGAGCGTCATGGTCGAAGGTGAGCTCCAGACTCGATCTTGGGAAGATGACAATGGAAAAACTGTTTACCGAACAGAGTTAGTGGGTAGAGAGTTTAACATCTTAACTCCTAGAGATGCTAAAGCCGGAGAAGGAGCTAAGAAAAAAGGATCAGCTAAGGCAGCTCCTGCTCAAAGCGGGAGCGAAGATCTAGTATTTGATTAAAATGAAAGGATCCTTTGTAGTTCGTAATAGGTATGGTTACGAAGTAGCTAATGGGTTTCGTAACCTACAAGGAAAATGGTGGTACATCGTTCCAAACGTAGAATTCGGCATGGTTTCATCCGAAGAGGAAGCCAAGGAGAAGTTAATAAAAATACTAAGCAATTAAAATGCAAGATAAGGGTAATATGATTTCGGCTAAAATATTTATCAGTGGAGTTCACATGGCCGATAAGTACTTACCTAATTATTTTGACATGGAAAACCTTAGTGGTAGAACTTTTATCGTAGGCAAGGGAGTTTACTCGATACTGGACATAGAAGTTACAGCGTTTAATAAAATTAATATTTATTTAGGATGAAAAATATGAATATTTATATGCGGAACATTTTAGGATCTTTTCTTTGTGGAATTACCTTTGCAACCTTCTTTATGCTGCTTGTATATATATGGTTCATTGAACCAGTTTTATCAGAAATGGAAGATGAAGCAATTATTAGATCTGTACAGATAGATAATTTGCTCATGAATAGACCGGGTGCTAGTTGCCCTAATTATGAATTGATAGAATTTGAGTATGATAGAGACAATGGATGATTTCTTAAAAGGCTTCAAAAGGGATTTGTTCCAGACCATCTGTATCTGCATGTTCTTTGGAATTGAACCAGAGGAGTTAGATGAGTTGGAACAAGTTGACTTAGATTTACTTTATAAAACAACGAAATGAGTAACTTTACTGAGGATATGAAGATAAAAAAATCTACGATGATCCAGGATTGTTTTGATTTTAAATGGAAAGACTTGGTATTTGGATCTTTCGGTATATTCCTGAAAGAAAAAGAGGTTAATATCCAGTTCATTCAAAGCGTCGATACAGGGAAAGGTAATTGCCAGGATTTTATAAAGCTATTCAAGGAAGATGTAGAGTCCAGGGGTTACACATTAGTTTCTTCTTATCCGATCAGTTCTACTTGGGAGCACATAGCAAATAAGTACGAATTAAAAATATATAAACATGAAAAAGAACGAGCTATATATCAAAAAGTTACTGAGTGAGAAGTTTAAAGGAGTTGGCAACTTCCAGAGATTTGAATATTGCATGCACATAGGGTCCACGAGACCAGACTTTGTAATACTAGATGATCAAGATTTTACTTACTTTGAGATCAAGGGCGAGACCGATGACTTCTGCAAATTCGAAGGTCAGACGGTTGGATCGATAGGATTCTTTACTAAGAGGTTTTTAGTCGTATGTAAAAAACACGAAAGATTAGCAAGGTCTAATATTAAGTACGCATGGGAGACTCATAGAGTTCGATGGGGATTGATTTTAGTAGAAGATTTAGAGCAAGATAATTTCGCACATAAAATTGAGTACAAGTCTAGGGAGCTAGATCCAAGGATCTTCCCTAAGATGCTTTGGAGAGAAGAAAAGGCACATATACTACAATCTGTTCAAACTCGTCTTAGAACCAAGGTACGTTATTACTGCACAAGAAAGAAGGAGTGGAAGCCTATATCTCGCATGGGATCGTACGAAATGGATGAAATATTTCATGAATATTGCTCTGGAATGGATTTGATCAGGGTTTTGAACAAGGTTTTTGCCAATAGGAACTTTGATTACTTCAAAGATAGGGAGGAAAATAGGTTAATGTAAAAAAGTATAATATGTATTTTACAAAGTAAAAAATATAATATAATATGGAATAAATTAACCATGAAATAAATGATAGTTAAAAAAGTTCACCTCGTAGATATAACAAGGTTTAAGTATCCCATGTTCGTTCTGGAGTATTTTCTGTCTAGGTACTCAGTTAGCGTCGATTATGATTATATGGATCCAAATGGGATAGTATCAATAAAGACTAAGAATTTTGATTTTACTAAGTTTATATTAAATCCACCAGACCTGAGGCTATCTATGGAAGATAAAACTTTGATAAAATGCTCAGATATTCATAATTACTTTATTAGTCCAGAGGAGTTAATAATCAATAGTAACGTCGTTGTTAGTAATTTATGGAACCAGGTCAAAAAAGATTCAGATAATTACTTAGGATTATTATAATATGCACACAAAAGAATCGGTTACAAAGGAGTTTACAGAAGCAGTATCGAGCAGTGTTAAAGGTCTGCACGATGCTATGTGGGAATTCGACAAAGGGATTGACATTCCGCCAGTTTATTCAGATGAAGACTTGAAGCACGCCACTAAGATTTTTATGCACGTTGCTAGTAAAAAACTATGGGACCTTCAAGAGCAAGGGGGTTTTGATATGGAGTTACGAGAGAAGATGGCAGAAGACTTTGGCGTTCAGTTTAGAGGGATGATCAAGGTTTTTACGGGGATGGATCCTCATGATTTTTATAAATAAAATATTTAAATTTTTCGCAAATGAACCCAACGCTAGAAATAATAACCGATTTCAGAAAAGTATTTTTAGAGCGATTGCATGGGTGTAGTTATGATGAGGCTTTAAGGGCTGAGTTTAGGGTAGGGATAACACGCGTAAAGCCCAATAAAACTGTGGGATGCGTTTACCATACAAGGGAAATAGTCAGCGGTTTTGATAATTTAATTTGCGGGAAAATCACCCTTGGCCGATTGATGGCGGCTTTAGGTAGGAGTCAATTTAATTACTGCTCGCTTGATACTGGTACTATCTACCGAGCAATAGGCTCTAATTCTTCAAACTGGGACAAGCTATGTCAATGGAAACTTCTAAGAGAAGACAAAACCGAGTGTGACGAAACCGACCAGACCCCAGAAACTTTATTAGCCTTAACCAATATACTACGATGAAAACAGAACTAATAACATTTCTATTTAATAATTTACCTAAAGCATGAATGAAGACAAACGAACAGAGCCAGAAACAGATAAATCTACTTACCTTAAGTGGGCGCACAAAAAACACGGGATTCATGGTGCACTTATCCCCCGAAATCAATACCCACAGATAATACAAGCATACGAAACAAGTCGCATTGCGGATGCCCTTGAGCAGATACAAGGGATGTTGGAACATAAATTTTAAAATGACCCTAAAATAAACTATTTAATAATTTACCTAAAGATGAATAGAGATGAAATGATTGAAAGCCTAGTCATTGCGATGTGTGCTAAATCCTATCGTATTGGGGAAACCCTCGCCGTGGATAGCATGAAAACAATCGTCAGACAGGCAGGAGAAATAGTAGACGCTTATAGCGATGAGATGGCAAGAGTAAATTAATTTTTAAAATGACCCTAAAATAAACTATTTAATAATTTACCTAAAACACTATGACAAAAACAGATTGGCGTTCGGAGTTCAAAAAGCAACATGGCATAGATTTAAGTGAAATGAATACTGGCTATTTAGAACCAATAGAATTGATAGCTTTCATCAAACAAACTAGAATTGAGGCACAGATTGAGGTTCTAGAAAAGGTATGGGCTGGAAACTGGAGGGAGGGCATTCATGGGGCGGTAGAAGAAGAACTCGAAACCCTTAAACAAAAATAACATGGTAAAAACAGATTGGCGTTCGGAGTTCGATGAGCAAGTAAACGACCCAAGAAACACAGGGTTACAATCATTTATTGTGGCAAGATCTATTATAGAGAGCGAAGCAGAGATGAGAAATTTAGAAGCTCCACACCTAGTGTCACCTGATCTAAGTGACTTAGTTTCTTATTGGTGGGAGTGGGTCGAAGAACAAATCAAAGCCGCTAAGATTGAGGTGCTGGAGGAATCAATGAAGTTTAGGTACAAACCCCAGTATAGATGTGGAGATTGTGCAAAGAAGATTAAAGATAAGATCCCTAATCTAAATAACAATGATCCAGTGTGATGTTTGCCGTAAATACAAAGAGAAGAGAGTTGGTTACTTTGTTGACCATGAAACCAGGATAGAAAAAGAGTGTAGGATTTGCAAGGAGATCAATAGATCGATCTGTGATTCAAGGAAGATGGAAGAGTTATCGCCCATGTCAGAGGAGGTAAAAGGATGGGCAGACCCTGATTCAAGATTCCATAGAGAGAATCCAAATTCATTGAAAGAGGAATACATAGATATGAGGCTTAAGCTTCACTACATAACACTAAGATCAAGATGAAAACGTTCCAAGAGATTTTAAAGCAAAAGAGGGACTATTATGGTAATACCGAAGCAGCGATAGAGTTTGCGGCAGAAGAGTTCTCTAATATCAATGTGGCAGAAGAGATTAATAAACCAAAAGATGATTGATTTTGCCGTTATCAGCAAGGGTTACAGAGATTTCGAGAACTTAGTATTCTGTGAACATGAGATATTAAAGTTAAATAACCCAAATATCAACATGGGCATTGTTAAGCATAAGAGCGGGAAGGTTCTCATGGTAAGCGGGGGATTAAGTTTCCACATAGTAAGGAATGTTGACGATGCAAGATTAAGCAGGTTTGACAAGGTGTATGATACTGGTCTAAAGATTTACGACAAAGACTATCAATCTATAAAGTATGAATTGGCTCATAGGTTTAAAGATGAAAGAAAAGACCAGAGGAGATTATACTTAGAAGCTAATTGGGGATTATTTAGAGATAACAAGTAAGAAGATGACCAAGAAGATGAATTTCGCCATGACACAAGATGAAGCGTTTGATATGTATTGTATGTGCAAAGACTTTATTGAATTAAATGGAGATGATGACCCAGAGGTATACAAGACAGAGATAGAATTATGTAAGAGATTTATAAAGAGGTATCTAATTAGATTTAAGTTAAATGAAAGGAAATAGAATCGATTGGTGTGCATGGTGTAATATCACGATGAGAGGGAAGGTCTCAAAGCATTATGGTTTATGCTCTGCTTGCAGAAGGACCTCTGATGGTAGAGCAGGTGTTAAGATAGATGACGATAGATCTAAATTGTCCAAAGACTGATTTTGGATTTATAGTTAATCATGCCATCTCTGTTTGTTGGGAACAATTGGTCGATTAGCACTACCATGGAAGCGGTAGTGCTTTTTGTAGTGCCTAGACTAAAACATATTTTATAAAGTATAAAGTTTTATATACAGTGTTAATGACTGGATCCCAATAACCAAGCAAACATGGCATCAACCGGCATTGATTTACACGAGTTCGACCCCTCTTTAACACTAAATAACTCAAGACAAGAGCGTTTTGCTAACGAGTTTTTAGAGGACCTCAATCAAACTAAAGCTGCGTTAAGGGCAGGCTACGCAGAGAACGGTTCTCATGTAGCAGGGCATAGACTCGTTCGCAACGATAAAGTTTGGGCACGTATTGAGTATTTGCAAGAAGTTAGAGCTAAGGTAATAGGCATCGACAAGCACTGGGTTCTAAGTAACCTAATGAAAGTGCATGAACGAAGCATGGAGGCAGTAGCCGTTATGGAGTTTAATCCCGTAACTAAGGAGATGGAGCAGAAAACCAAGATGATAGAAGATGTCGATGGTAACTCACATATCGTAGGAGTTTACATGTACGATTCAGGTGGAGCCAATAGATCACTTGAGTTAATAGGTAAGCACTTGGGAATGTTCAATCTCAAGGTTGACATCAGTGCTAAGATCCAGACGATTAATTTCGCTGTACCGCCTTCACCATTTATGAATGCTTTAGATGATAAGTCGAGAAATGCTAGAAACGAAAGTATCAAGCTCCAGAAGATCAAGAAGAAGGGGAGGCAAATTAAACAGATGAACTAATGATTGTTAGGCCTGAAAGTGTACACGGTAAATCTAAGAAGCACTTAGAAAAGATGGATGCCAAGAATTATCTATCTAAGCTAAATGAGCAGAGAGCTAAGGGAGTGCTTTACCCACTTCAACCTAAACAGTTAGTTTTTGCGAATACGGCTATCAAGTTTAGATTATTTGGTGGAGCTAAAGGGGGAGGAAAGTCCTACGCTATGAGAGCTGAATCAGTTCGACAAGCACTCTCATGCCCAGGAGTACGAGGATTGGTTCTAAGGCGTACATTCCCAGAAGTGAATGAGAATACATTGATCCCTATGCTGAGTGAACTGAAGTTGGCTGGGGTCGAGCACAAGTACAATGGGACCGAAAGAAAGATCACATTCCCTAATGGATCAACGATTAAATTCTCATATTGTCGTAATGAGCAAGATGTTATCAGGTACCAAGGAATTGAGTACGACTTTATCTGCGTTGAGGAGCTTACTCACTGGAGAGAAAAAGAGTTCAAGATCCTTAAGTCTTGTCTTCGAACGTCTAGGCCAGGTATCATCCCTAATTTCTTTGCTTCTACTAATCCAGGCGGAGTCGGTCACGCTTGGGTAAGACGTATTTGGATCAATCGTAAGTTTGAGAAAGGTGAAAAACATCATGATTACGCATTTGTAGGCGCTAACGTCTATGATAACTTTGTCCTAATGGATTCTCAGCCTGAGTACATGGAAGACCTAGAAGATCTACCAGATGCTCAAAGAGAGGCGTTCCTGCATGGAAACTGGGATGTATTCGAAGGACAGTACTTCCCTGAGTTCGCTAGAGATATTCATGTGACCGAACCTTTCTACCCAATTGTTGGTATCAAGCGAAGGATCATGGCTATGGATTAT